>Ga0325410_1000183_pt1 | contig 61036 bp, 29 predicted proteins | sample PopdelMetagenome_16_FD_206182 | JGI IMG/M metagenome (GOLD analysis project Ga0325410, IMG submission 206182) | Populus deltoides microbial communities from Bellville, Georgia, United States - Xylem-PdIQD-R3 | ecosystem: Host-associated > Plants > Phyllosphere > Stem > Wood/Secondary xylem... | reverse complement strand
GTGTTCTACAGCAATCCTTACTTCCAACTTCCCAGCAGCATGTATTTATTATTGCCATAACTAAATGGTTTAACTGACACTTTTTATAGGTTTGGAGGGTCTAAATACAGTTTAAGGAAATTGCTGGCTTAACCTTTCAGTAAATAAGGAGCAGAAGTTAGAACTCAAAACCTAAAACCAGCAAGACAGTAGATCATCATTAGACATGGCACCCTCGTCAAGCGACGATTTCTCAGTACTTGTATAAGCGTCAGATTCAGGCATAGATGCAACACCCTTTCTAGCAAACAAAGAAAGAGGACAAAACCAAGATATCCCAGAACCTGAAAACTGGCATGATTGCTCTCAGTATTTTGTTCATGATGAGGATTTCTGGCATGATTGCTCTCAGTATTTTGTTCATGATGAGGATTTCTCTGATCTTGATCTCAACCGAGCAATGAAATGTTTCCTCAACATCTCGAGGTCCCCATTCGTAAACATACAGAACAACCTGAAAAGCGCAAACCCACGACATTATTACAATTTCGAAAGGTCAAATTAAAAAAAAAAAAAAAAGAACCAAAATGTAAAATACTGAAGGATAAAAAAAAAGAAAACACTTTGGAGTAGGGTTATAATCCACACTGAGACAACGTATGATAATTTCTTAAGGAGAATTAAGGGTTTTTTTTTTTAATTTGTGTTAAGGCCAATTTTTTTTCTTTTGAGTTTAATGTATAGTTGTAGATTCGATTGAAAAAAAGTTTGGATTAAATCATAAATCTATTATTTTTCTTTAAAATAAAGTCATATTAATTTATTTTTTTAAAAAAATTGTTTTAACTTGGCCAAGTTTAAATTGGATTTAACTGAATTCATGAAATCATAATAAATAATTAAAATAAAGATAAAAAACACAAATTCTATTAAAATGAAAATGAAAAATGTGATTCATTTATAAATAATATATAACTTCATGATCATTTATTGTGGTAGTATATATTCATGTCATTTTAAATAAAAAAAATTTGGGTCATTAAACATAAATTTGATTGTGATTTGAGTTGACAATATTCAAGATCATAAATCTTATCAAGATAACTGTTAAAAAGATTTCACACATTGGAGTTAATTTTGAAAATTTATTAAATTCGGATTAAAAATGAACATCCCTTCTAAGAATACCTCTGTCCAAATAATAATAATAATTAAAAAAAAAAAACCCATATTTCTCATAGCCCACACTTCTAAACGAAACTTCCTCCAAAGAGAGTGATCAAAAACCAAAAACCCAACAAAACCCCTCCCTCTCCTTCCCCTCACTCTCACTCTCTCCCTCTCCCTAACCCAAAATGTCAAGAGCCCTCTCTCTTAGACGCTCCCTTCTCCACCTCCACCGCCACCACCACCGCCCAAAACCCCTCTCCCCCACAACCCCACCATCCCCAAAACCCGTACAAAACCCCTTTACCCCACTAAACCCAGCTCGCAAATTCTGCACATCCCCTACTCCAACACCATCAACAAACTCTGAAGTCCGAAAATACATAGGCTACACAGCCCTCGTTATTTTCTGTGGTGCTGCCACTTACTACTCCTTCCCGTTTCCTGGCAACGCAAAACACAAAAAGGCTCAGCTTTTCAGGTATGCTCCATTACCTGAAGACCTTCACACAGTTTCTAACTGGAGTGGAACCCATGAGGTCCAAACCAGGAACTTTTACCAACCAGAAAATATTGAACAGTTGGAGAAGTTGGTGAAAGAGAATAATGAAAAGAAGGCTCGGATCCGACCTGTTGGGTCCGGGTTGTCTCCAAATGGGATCGGGTTGGCTCGGTCTGGGATGGTGAATTTGGCTCTTATGGATAAGGTTTTGGAGGTGGATAAGGAGAAAAGGAGAGTTAGAGTTGAAGCTGGTATAAGGGTTCAAGAATTGGTTGATGGGATTAAAGAATATGGTCTTACTTTGCAGAATTTTGCTTCCATTAGAGAACAGCAGATTGGTGGCATTGTTCAGGTTTTTTCTTTTTTGTTCATTTAAAATAAAAGGTAATAAATAATTGTTACACTTGGTTCTACTGAATCGATTGGTTTGGTCTCTGCGACCATTTTCTACAGATGGCATGGATTCCCGTGAGGTTAGGATAGTATAGGTGTTACTGAATTTTTCTTATAAGCTGATGGATTTCTGTCAAGTTTTAGTTAAAATTTGGAAACTTTGAAGGGTTTCTTTTAAAATTTGAAAACTTTTGAGTAGTATGTGTGTTCTTGATGTGCCGAATGGGAGTCTTGGTGATGTCCAATGAATGAAAGTGAAACACTAATTAGATTGTAGAAAAGTTAGTGTAAGATTGAATTGGTGCACATGGTAAAATCTTATTGACTTCACTGATTTGTGGGTTTGACTTGTTTGTTTAATAGGTTGGTGCACATGGTACTGGTGCCAGGTTGCCACCGATTGATGAGCAGGTGATTAGCATGAAATTGGTTACCCCTGCCAAAGGAACAATAGAGATTTCAAAAGAGAAAGATCCAGAACTATTTTATCTTGCTCGTGTTGGTCTTGGAGGACTTGGAGTGGTTTCTGAAGTTACTTTACAATGTGTGGAGAGACAAGAGCTCGTGGAACACACGTTTATTTCAAACATGAAAGACATCAAGAAAAACCACAAGTAATTTCTTTAGCTTTTTTATCAGATATTACAACTGGTTATCTTATGCACGCAAACTGGATGGTTGAGAATTTGAATAAAAAATGATAGATTGCTGAGATTTGTAATCAGCTTTTATGTTCCCAATGATATTTATGTTGTGAATAATTTGTAACTTATGGGATTCAAGTTCTGATCACCACACCATTTAGGAGGGATTATAACTGGGCAGTGGCCTTCTGTAATGATTTTGGAGTCTCAGGTTTTAGAATGATCATGTTAGTTGGTAAAGCTTTTGTAGTTGAGAACTAGGGAACTTTTAAATCTTACAAGCATTCTTCTACAGATCATCTGGTGTTAGATTGTGCAATACAATGATTAATCATTTAGTTTTAAAGCTGCATGACCCATATCACAGGGGTTAGACTGTGATGCAATATGCTTGTATGTTGCTCGTTTGGAATGCAGATTTCTCTCTCGTGTTGAATCATGAAATGAAATTATCAGTAATTGAGATTTTATTTGTTTCTTATTAGCTAAAGGTTGTCTAAATTTCTTTTTTTAGGAAATTGCTATCTGAGAATAAGCATGTGAAGTACCTGCATATTCCATATACAGACGCTGTTGTGGTTGTGACGTGCAACCCTGTCTCAAAGTGGAAAGGTCCACCCAAATACAAACCCAAGTATACTACAGATGAAGCCCTACAACATGTCCGTGACCTCTACAAGGAGTCCCTTGAAAAGTACAGGTATACTGCCCTTTCTGAATCTGCTGTAACCATTATATATCCGTCATGTTTTCCTAGTTTGTTTATAATCTCTTATTTGCTTAGGTAATTTTATGGTGTGAAATATGTAGGCTATAAAATCAATGCTTTTTCCTGTCATCATTTTTTCAATCCATCCACTAATTAAGAATTTCTGTTGCGTTGTCCATATATATATGTCAGTTAATTGTACATTGTCACTTGCAGAATTGCTGCTGCGAAATCATCAGATGATAATGAACCAGACATAAATGAGCTTTCATTCACAGAGCTAAGAGATAAACTGCTTGCTCTTGATCCTCTCAGCAAAGATCATGTTGTAAAGATCAATCGTGCTGAGGCTGAGTTCTGGAGGAAGTCAGAGGGATATAGGGTGGGATGGAGTGATGAAATTTTGGGCTTTGATTGCGGTGGTCAACAGTGGGTCTCAGAAAATTGTTTCCCTGCTGGTACCCTTGCCAAGCCAAGCTTGAAAGACCTTGAATTCATAGAGAAGCTGAAGCAGCTCATAGAGAAAGAAGAGATACCTGCACCTGCTCCCATAGAGCAGCGATGGACAGCTCGCAGCCAGAGCTCCATGAGCCCAGCCTCAAGCTCAGCAGAGGATGATATATTCTCATGGGTAATCTTAGTGAATCTTTCACTTTATTGAATTCCTTGTATACAGTATGTATTGGGAAAACTTTGTTGTGTCCATCTCATCTTCAATTAGGAAGTCCAGGTATGCCTCTCATGCTCCAGACTTGTAAGTTTAAGTAATTCTAGGGATATGGAGATTTCGTTTAGATCTGATTTGAGATACCTATCCCTCTTAGGTATATCTATTCTATTAGACAACATTTCTGTTGTCCCATGAGTACTTGAAATTTTTCTCAGTTTAAAGAATTGTCAACTTTTGTTTTTGAGATGAAGGGTTGGATGCATGAATCTTTTCACTTTCCATGTTGTGTTTTCTTTGTTTGCTGTATTGTACAACCTTAATTGGTGGTTTGCTACTGTAGTTGTGCTCAAACACTTTTTGCTTGTTTCTCAGGTTGGTATTATCATGTATCTTCCTACAATGGATGCCCGCCAAAGAAAGGAAATCACAGAAGAGTTCTTCCATTACAGGCATCTGACTCAGGTGGAGTTGTGGGATAAGTATTCTGCTTATGAACATTGGGCTAAAATCGAGGTATTGATAAATATCTTGCATCTCATCTTCTGTTCAAGTTTTAGATTATCCTGCACAGAATTTGTGCTTTGTTTGACTGTTGGCATCAAAAGGAAATGAAAACTTTCTTCACCTATTGATTTTCTTCTCGACCATCACTCTGATTCCATAAAAAAGTGATTTTTAAAATGGGCAAAATGATGTTCCATTGAAATTTGGTGCTTCTTTATTTAACAACTCCCAAAAATATGTGCAGGTTCCGAAGGACAAGGATGAGCTTGCAGCTCTTAAAGAAAGGTTGAGAAGGCGTTTTCCTGTGGATGCATATAACAAGGCAAGGAAAGAATTGGACCCCAACAAGATCCTTTCTAACAATATGCTGGAAAAGCTGTTCCCATTATCGGAAACAAATTGAAAGGCTTCGTTTGTTGGCTGGTTAGTCATTTTATTCTTTCATATCATTATTCTGGATGCATCATCCTTAATTGGTTGGTTAGTCATTTTATTCCTTCATATCACTATTCTGGATACATCGTTTATATTGTCCTTTTGTCGATCTGCTTGGAGCTTCAGCACAAATGCCTGGCTATACATCAACTTCAGAAAACCAGAAATATAGAATAACATGTTGTATTATTAAGTTCACCATGGCCTCTGATTGATGATGCATTTTCTCTTTCATGAATTGGAATAAAGATCCTGTGTCGATCTTAGCAAGAGCTGTTAATTTGAACTTTGAACTGTTGTTTTCTATTGCATGATTGAGGGTATCTCGCTTTTACTTCATGTTCATGTTCATGATGCTTGATTATTTATTGAAGTTGAGTTTTTCCAAACCTCTGATGATTACAAATGAAAACAACCATTTGGGTTTATTTACCGTCCCTGATGGCCTTTTAGATGGTCTCCTGCGTCCTTAAAACCATTGTGTCCAAACTCTTACTGAATTCCAGTGTCTTGTTTTTTAAGGAATGGGCTGTTCATCCACAATATTTGAACATTACCATACAACCCCATACTGAAAAAAAAAGCCAAATATGCTTATGTTTGGGACGAAAGGACCCTGTAACATGCTGAGAAATAGAATTATAAAAGTAAATTCTAGGACTGTTCTCAGAAACTGGTTTTAAGTATTAATCTCGTAGCTTTCGCTTGTCTCTACAGATTATATTCTGAGACCGATCCCTAAGAAAAAAAAGAAAAGAAAAAAGACTGGCATGTGGAGGCTTTGGACTTCATGACTTGTCAGTTCTCACTCGTCTTTTCTTGGGTGCTCTTCTCATTCTTGATGCTCAAAAAAGAAGTGAAAGAGGCACTGTTTTCGAAACATAGGGTAGCTGGAAATGGTGAAAAAGGCACATAAAAATAAATGGAAATTGGTAGAGAAGGGGATCAAAAGGAGAATATTACTGTATGAGGAAACAAAAAAAAATAAAAATCATAGAGGCTGTTTGCAGACATGTTAATAAAACCAGTCACTTTTATTACAATAAATGATCACAGAAAAGCAGGAAAATCAAAGGCCACACATCCGGTACACAAGTTTTGCTATTTGGATCACAGTTTAGCAGCAAGTTCCACAAGGCCAGCAGCAAGTTCCAAAACGCCAGCAGCAACAGAGGCTGCACAAATAAGAATAAAAAAAAATGGATTAGCATTGGTAGAAAATTAGACTTGTTACCTGTGCTTCGTCGAGGGTAAAGAGTTACAAGTTATTGGTTCAAGTGGTAATTTAAAAAATATATTAAAAAAATATAATAATAATAAATTAATTAATAAAAATAAAATAAAATAAAATAAAGTAAATAGAATATACCAGCAAATAAGCAAATTCAAGTGAATCTTTTAAATCTAGTCTAATTTTTAAAACTTGTAATTTGTTAAATTCTAAACCTGGTTTTAATCAAGAAGCTTAACTCAATCAATTTAATTTTAAACAATAAAATCCTTAAAAAATATTAATGAAAAAACTTGCAAAAGCACAAAAAAATAGCAAAATAAAATAAGGATAAAATTTGATATAAAAAAAACCAATGATGAAATTAAATAAAAAGAAGCAATTTTAAGAATGATTCAAAATAAAATAAATAGCAATTAAAAGAATAAGAACAAAATTTAAAAGATTAAAAAACCATAGAGGGTGAAATTGAAAAATATACGTAATTTGATAAATTATTTATATATTAAGAAATAGCAGGGGTGAAATTAAAAAAAAAACTATACAGGGCTAATTTAATAGAATCAAACCACCAAAGAACTCAAAAAAAGGATAAAAAAATAACAAAACATTAGCTTAAAAAAAAAATCAAGCAAACCCAAGTGAACCTCCTAATTCTGGTTTAATATCTAAAACCTACAACTTGTGAAATCTTAAACCGAGGCTCAATGAAGCAGCTTAACTCTTAATAAATTTAATTTTGAATAATGAAATCATGAAAAAATATTAATTAAAAAAATTACAAAATAAAAAAGCAACAAAAACAGTGGAGATAAAATTTGATAGAAAAAAAAAACTCAAGGAGGATAAAATTTGTAAAAAAAGAAAAACAATTAAAAAAATGATCCCAAACAAAATAAAATTAAGCAATTAAAAGAATGAAAACTAAATTTAAAAGATAAAAGAATTATAGGGTGGTGAAATTGAAAAAAATTTGTAATTTAATAAATTATTTATATATTAAAAAATAGCAAAGGGTAAAATTGAAAAATATTTGTAATTTGATAAATTATTTATATATTTAAAAATGATAGGGGATGAATTTTTTTGTAATGACCATATGTGAAGGAGAAACAAGTGAAAGGGCTCCTCTAAAATTTTGCATAGGTTGTGCAAATTGCGAGGAGGAGAAAAAGAAGAAGGGGAAAAGAAAAGAAATGATCTTCAACGCCAAACTAGAGATATTTCTAATACACGTGTCATACCACTATGTAGAGAGCATTGAGACCTTACAAACACCGCCCCAAAAGGTCGTATTTGGTTGCTGGATGGCCTCTTATGCGCCAACATGTTTTTTTAAATAATATTTAATATATGTTAGTTATAATAATATTCCGAAGTAACCTTAAAATTTATAATAAAATTAATTTAAAATGACTAAAATACCCTTATGAGAGATGTCTAAAATAGCATGAAAGTAATTTAACTATTCCAAAAATAATGAAAGGACAAAAAAAATCCTTGAGGCAAAAGCATAAGAATTTTTCTGTTCATAGGTCAAAGTAGTAATATTACTGTGTATAAAATAGAAAAAAAATAAATATAACCTCATATAATATGTCAAAAATAAATGTATCATGATGAAAAGATAATGTTACTCCAAAAGCTTATTTCATTGTCTTTTCTTTTCCAATGGTAAATTAGTAATTATACTATTAAAATAAATATTAATATATGTCTTCATGCTGAGTAATATCACTATGGGCTTATGTTTAAATATATAGAAAATAAAGAACTTGATAAATAGACTTCTAGTTAGGAAGACTGTCTTTGTCTTGTTAGATGGTGATTTTACTATTCATCACCTTATAAAACACTTTGAAGGATAAACTAATCAACCCATAAAACTAAGTTATAAGTAAAAGTTATAAGTAAGACCTTATAAAACACCAAATTACAAATTTTTAAAATATTTAAAAATCAATGGTAAAAAATAACCGCGTCAACTCGGGTTAACATACCAAACTCACAATCTGGATCTTAGAACAAGATAATTCTATAGAAAGTATATCAAAATAAATTATAAAGCATAACCCTTGATAAATCCAATATTAAAGAATAAAAATGAAAATTAAATAGAAAAAAAAAAAACAAAGCATTGTTATAGTGAATGAATTTACCTTTTAATTTTTGTTAATATACTAGTTAGTTGTCTTATGCTTAGATCTCTTGTTAACACAAAAATATAAATAAATTAATATGCAAGTGTTTATAATGCGTTTTATGACATTAAGAAAAAAATTTAATTGGAAATCGAAAAACCAATACATGTGGAAGAGAGCATTTAATTAAAACTGACTAGAAAAAAAAATTACAATATAGGGTTGATTAAAACCAACTTAAAACTCCTTGGAATTCATTCAAAAACACAAAATCAAACCGTAAACAAAATCCTCTCAAGCTTGATCTCTATTTTTCAGCAATTTAAAGGGGGGAAAACTGCGATGGAACTTCTCTCATTAAATGTAATTTATTGACACCAAAAATGAATTTTTTTTTTTTTTTGGTTTGATTATAATCAATTGTCAACTTTATTTCTCATTTGTCATTTTCTGAAGACTCTATTTTCTCTTTTAAATCAGGAATTGAAAATAAAAAATGAAGTTTTTGATCAAAACAGAACTTTTAAAAATTAAAGGGACTCTTATAAAAAAATGAGAAAAGGAGGAGATAAAAAATAATTTTCTTCATGAAAACTCTATTTCAACCATGTTATTTTATCGTGTGCTTTGGTTCTCTTTCTTATATAAAAAAAAAAAAATTGTATCATGGAACAACAAATGGTAGACAATTGGCCATTAATTTTGTTCTGTAAAGCTTAAATTGATATATATATAATCGCCATTCACAATGTTTTGTATCTTGGTTTACAAAGTGTGGGGCTATAGTGAAAACCCACACTTTTTTAGTATTCGTTAATGGTTAAAAAATACATTATTCTTTAATCCACAAGTTATGAACACGGTTGTAACTTAGTCCTTTATATTTCAAAGATATTTCAAAATCTATAACATAATTAGTCCTTTGACTTTCGTTGACGCTATCTTTCTGAAAAGTAAGTTGTTTTTTCTATAAAAACTTCTGGTGCAGGTTTTTATCTAAGAATTTAAATCGTCAAACGGTGCATTTGGGATTAAGAACAAACCAAAAGATGTTTTAACAAGATAGAGCTCAACACGAGTCAAGAAACTGAGTTGCAAGTTTTTAAAACACGAAGAACTACGCTGGAAACTTAGGGAGTAAAGAATAATTGACTCTCGTTTAAGGCATTGTCAGAATCGATTAAGCATCTATATTTTTTGCAATGTTGCTTATACAAAAGCACATGGATGAATACTTGACTTCCCAAATCAGCTTGCTTTACTTACAGTCTCTTGATGAAGCTTTGTCTCTGCTTTTTTTTGCGAGGGCAGCATTTCTTCCCGGTGGTGGGAGTTTCAGTTGGGTATCCTTTGAACAAGAGAGAGAATTTAGCTTTCAAGAGTTTCTAGTGAAAAGAAATCTAGAAATAGAGATGGCAAAACCTGATGGAGATCTTCTATCTTGACTCTCCGTGAGAGGCATTTTGGAACAAAAACAAAGGAAGCTCGAGTCTGTTTCTGTCTCCTTGAGCAACTGATGTCTCGAGCACGCGAAGATCCTTATTTATCAGCTGGTTATATTTATAGACCCATGCATTGCCTTATGCAATAAAACAGGGTATTCAAGTAAGCTCCCACTTTCTACTCTCCTGAAAAGTATGCTGCAATGAAAAGACGAAGCATCTAAATTGATGACGAACACCGTTTTTCCAGCTCATGAGAATACGAACAACAAAAAGCCATGGATAATGGGCTCTTTACTTGGCTCCTAATCCTAAGCGAATGAGGACTAGGAACTCTATTCTTTGATTCTTTCTTCAAAGAAAATATTCGCCCTTTCTATTCTTCATACTCAACCCCGGAAGAAGACGGTGCTGACAATCTTGCGAAGGAGCAAGGGCTTGTTTACACCAGGAGTAAATCATTTCTACTTAGGTCAGTGCAGAAACCCTATCGAAAGCTGTAAATCACTAGTGTCCTTGCTTCTTTCACCGTGCTAATTCATCGTAGCTCATCTCTTTTGACATTCAAAAGGTAAAGATTTTACGTTTAGCTTAGAAAGTTTGCTGGGGTTTTGGTTGTGAGCCTGTGACGTTAGCTGTAGTTTTTATGGCTACAGTTGTGGTTAGAACTAAATTATAAAAATATGGATAATGTGGGAAGAATTTTTTATAAAAAAAAAACTTGAAAATCTTAGAAATAGTTAGAAACAGAGTAATATTCTTCTTTTTTTTTTGTTACAAAGCAGAGTAATATTCTAATATTTCAAAAACTAAATTTTCAAAAAGAAAAATTGGAACTTTCTATTTATATATAATATTTTTTATTTAAAAAAATTAAAATACTAATGTGCTTTTAATGAAAAATTGACTTTTGAGTTTTTTAGAGAAGGATTCCATGACCAACTTTTACTTTACCCAATAGATTGGTTGTGTTTTTTTTTTTTTTTTTTTAACCGCAACCCAACTCATTCTTGGAGCAACTCTACTCTGTACTAAATCAAGGGGAGTGTAACACACGTGCTTTGTTGTATATATGAACAGTAAAGTATGTGTTCATTTTTTTTACTTTTTTCTAAATTTCCTTTCAATTTCATTTTCCCCCTTAATTTCGTTATATATTTTTTTTTATAGTAGTCTGAATTGTATTTAAACCGGTTAAGTTAACTTGATGTTATTAGATTAATTTTTATTCGGTTTAATTTTAAACCTAAACCAAATAAAAAATCAAGTTGAGAGGTTTTTTTTTTTAATTTGATTATTTTTTAATTTTTTCTTAAAAATTTTTAAAATAATTTGTCGAGTTGCTTTTAGAGTGAACAAGTTGACTGATTCACATTGAAACAACTTTAATATTGTTTAATTTTAGACTCGGGTTAGCCAATAAGTTGAATTAAAATGTGTTTTTATATTAATTTTATTATTTTTTTCTCAATTTCATTCTCAGAATTTTTTACTGCTTAATTAGGTTGCTTTTGAATCAACAAAGTAGATTAAATTATATTAAAGCAACTCTTTTACAGTTTAATTTTAAACTCGAATTAAATAATGAGATAAGTTAATAAGTTTTAAAATTAATTTATTATATGAGATATAATAATAATAATATTAAATAATTCTCTACCAGCTTGAATGTATTTTTATTACATTTAAAAAGAGATAAAAAAAAAAAATTCTCACTCGCAACATGGCACTTGAATGTAAACAAGCATGGGTACTAAAGCCATGGCTAAATCATTGGTTGTCTTTCCATCGCATATATGCTTGCATCTCCTTGATTATTCAAATTAATAAATCGTGAAACACGCCGTGGATATATGCTTGCATCTCCTTGATTATTCAAATTAATAAAATAAATCGTGAAACCCGCCGTGTATATATGCTTGCATATCCTTGATTATTCAAATTAATAAATCGTGAAACACGCAGTGTTCTCAATTCCTGTGCACATGAGAGTTTGCATCATCAATCTCCTGGTTCATCATTCCAAGGCCCTAGCCCTTGAAGATGATGGGTTGGACGCAACTGAGACAGGCAACTGGACTCTTATGCCGATGGTCTTGACTTGAAATCATGGACCGATCCAAAGTGTTGTTGTTCGTGATAAACACGGGATGCAAGACCCTAGCTTGGAGCATACTTTTGTGCGCTTCAAACTGCATCATGGGCTTCGGCTACATAAGAAATTGAAGTGAAATTTAACTGAGAAATGGTGGAGATCTTCCATGAAAGAAAATCTAATCACTGTTTTCCAATGGGACTGCATGATAGTTTTCTGTCCATATTGCTCTAAAACAAAGTAGTTCTGCATTATTGTGATGCTGACTGGGCTAGCAATGAGGGATTTGCACTTCCACATCCATCAGGAAAACGTTCGTTCATGTGTCCCAATCAATATTTATGGGGCTTTTGGAAAATAATATGTGCTCTTCAACATGATTGGAGTGCTTGCTGAAATACTGTCCCCTCATTTTGGCTTTCTTTCAATGGATACGCCTTTTCAGTTATCTTCATTTTTCTTGTCCGCTGTTCCATCAGCGTTAGGGTCTGAATCGCCAGAAAGCAGCATGCTATCATTAACGTTTCGAAAAAAATTCTTAAGAAATAAATTAGGGTATTGTATTATTTAGTCGACAGCTTAGGTAGGTTGTAAATTATTTTCTCCTCGTTATCATCTTAAGTTGGAATTTAAGGAATCATCTGAAGAATTTTTTTAATGAATACACCGGTCTAGATATGAGTAGTTTGCAACTCCTTGGAATCTCTAGAATAAAAGAAAAACAATAAAGATTTTAAACAAATTAAATTTTTTTAAAAAAAATTATAGCAACAAACATCTTCTCTAATTTAAAAATCATCCATATTCACCAACTGCTAGTTGAATTATTATATAACTGGACCTGATAAAATTTAAATATGATCTAGTAATTATATAAAAATTACAAGTTTTTTAATTAAATCTATCATTCTGCAAAATCCAATCTCTTCTTAAACTTTATCATGCATTTATTTATAAATATTTTTATAAAATTATTTATATAACTAGCTGTATCAGATCCACGACTAAGAGCGTGTTTGGCAGTGTAGTTGCGAGTGCTTTTCAAATAACTTTTCGTGCCAAAATGCATGCCAATGATGTTTTTTTATTTTTTAAAAATCATTTTTGACATCAGTACATCAAAACGATCCAAAATATATAAACCATATTCAATTTTAATAAAAAAAAAATTTAAAATTTTTGAAAACACAGCCGCAGCCGCAGCCGTAGTCGCAGCCGCAACCGTAGTCGCAGCCTCGTTCCCAAACATAGTCTAAGTGATTAAGATCACCCGCATTCCTATCTAAAATCAAATTTAAAAGTATTTGCCCATGATTTGATGTGTGGAAACTTACTGATATCTAAAGAAAAAATAATTCAACTATTAAAAGTTTTTCATGGCCACTATAAATAAGTGCAATATGTTACATGCTTGACTATTGTCTTATTGGTCTATACTGACAACTTTTTGTTCAGTCATCATTAATCCTCCAACGTTTGCTTTCAATTAAATTCTTTTCATCAATTTAGCATAGAGAATGACATAATTTGGCAGAGATTTCCCTTACAAGAACTCAAAATACTGCCACATAACTTGAATCAGAATATTGTTTGCCATGATTGTTGATCAGCTAGCAAATGGGACCTTAGGAAACTTAATACACAGTTTAATCACTGTATCTTTTCTTCTTATTCTTGAACTTTTATGCATCATTATTGCTTTCTTTGAGTACATAAACCCGTACCCATAATTTCCTACCAACTTGCTTATGATCCTATTGTTTTCCCTTAATTAATGAACTCTAATTAAGATGCATGGTAGGCATAAGATGGTGCTTAAAAGCAGTTGATATCAGATGTTTATGATCATGCATCTAATTAGATCATATTGTTTTCTTTGGATCCATCTACTTAAGTGCATAAAACAATCAATAAAGCTGGTTTTAAAATCAGGTGGTTTGCTCACAGAGCTTCAGAGAGAGGAGTGGAAGAAGAAAGGAGAGGAGAATTTAGATGAATGGTAAGAGAAACAGAAAAGTCTCCATTTGCTTTTCAACAAAATGGAATTCTTTTCTTCTTCTTCTTCTTTCTTTTTTTAAAAAAAAACCTTAAATAAATTCCTCTGCGTTTTATGCGAATGGTTTCCTTTCTAATCCTTGATATCCTGTATAGCATTATTTTTTGTTTTCTATCATTTCGAGAATAATTCAGGAGGATTATAGCTAGCTAGCTAGCTAGCTAGCTAGAAAGAATTGACATAAAGGAGAGGTGTTTTCATTGACAATGAGAGTAACCATGGCTTATGCCAAATCCATATACGATACTCAACATATAATGAGCAAACATTTGTCAGTTTTCAATTATTGCTTCATGTTAATGTCTACGTTGGAGGTGATCATGTTGAACCACAAAAACATATATACATGTTGAAATGGAGTGGTTTTGGGAACCTATTAAAAAAAAAATGGGGAGAGAAGATTAATAATTTCTATAAATTATTAAATTTAATTTATTCAATTATATGTAGAAGCAAATCTTAATTTTCACATTTAATGGCACAATGATATTGATAAAATAAAATAATTTTGTTGATTTGATCCATAAGCTTAGACAATGAATTAGGTTCATGTAATAATAATTTCTCGTCCAAATATTGCATTTTCTCAAGCTAAATATTCACTTTCAAAGTTAAATAAAGTGAAAACAGAGAATTCTACTTGAAAGAAACAAAAAAACTGTTTATATTATACAATAAATGCACACCCAATTAAATTAAAGTATCATGGAACATAATTTTATATTCAATGAGTGTAGTGGAGATTAACGTTCAAAATACTTTTTATTTAAAAATACATCAAATAACATTTTTTAAAATTAAAAAAAAAAACACGATGCAAACATAATTCCAAACACCCCGACGGTACAACTTGTAATTGAATTTTGGCTCATGATCTACCAACCGCAATTTAATAGCATTCTTATAGAAGTAGTGCCTATCCATCCACGATGGGTTCCTTACTTTAAGAAAATATAGTCAAAATTAATAGTATGTATTCTCGTGATGAAGAAAAAAAAATAGTGCGTATATTCACAAAGGAAGAAGTACAGACAGTACCTAAATTAAGAACACGTAATTTCACTAACCAAAGCCAGAAAATTCATTTCATTTTCAGTTGAAAAGGAAAGAGACCTGGTGAGCACTGATTCTCAAAATGAATTTCACTCGTACAAGTAAAGACTTCTATTAACATCAATCAATCAAATTAAACCAATATGAATTGAATTGTTTTACCCTCCATATCTCTCTATCTCCGAGCTTCGATTCCTACAATGACTTTAAACATACGAAAAATATTATTTGACATGCATATTCAAATTACCTAACCGGCTGCAAAGAGTTAATTAATAAGAAGTAATAGCCTATTAAAAATAAAATCAAGATTGGTCGAAAGAAATATGTGATTTGTGTTTTTGAAAAAACGTTTTTAAAAAAATTTAAATTTTTTTTATTTTTTTCTTTGTTTCAAATTAATATTTTTTAGTGTTTTTAAATCATTTTGATGCACTGGTGTCAAAAATAAATTTTAAAAAATAAAAAAAATATTATTTTAATATATTTTTAAGTTAAAAATACTTTAAAAAACAACCACAACTACACTGTTAAAGATGCTTTTAAAGCCGTGAATCACATCTGTGTTGAAAGTGGATAAATAGTAAATGGTACCTTTTTTTTTATTCTTATTTTATCTTCCACTGAGGGAATATTTAGATTAATTAACATGCCATCGCGCAGGGATTTTTGTTTCTTAAGAATAATCATGGTTGAAGATGTGGAATTAAAGATTAATTAACTTGAGATCGTGGTTTATAAATAGCATTTGCATAAAAAAAAAAACAAAATAATGCTAAAAGTAAACTACTATCGATGAGTAGCATCGCAGTGCTACGACTGCCATAATCACTAGATGATTATAAACTCATCTCTCTAATATTCATGCTTTGGTTATGTAGCAATTAATCGGTCATTTACTCCCAATTTAATAAGACTTATGTTTTTTAACAAACAAATAGTTTTTTAGGGCCAACTTTTCTTGGTGAGGATCTCTTTAGTCCAATCAAAGCCAGACTTCTTACATCGATATATGAACCATTCATGAAAATTAACTCTGCCTTGAGTTCCCAGTAACCAAGGAGAGAGCACACCCTTACTGGCACTGCCATTCGTATGTTCATCAACATTTGAATATGAAAAACATCGATCCTCACTCCACTCCAGTGTTTCATATGACAATCCTTACAATCGGGTCCTGCTAAACCCGACAGAATATCAATAGTGTTTTGTGTGAGCCATCATCAATGCATTCAAACCTCATGAAGATTCTCTAAGACTATTTGGCATGATATTCTTCTTAATTGTTTTTCACATTAAGTAAATGAAACTAAAAAACAAGAAAGAATACAGGGGGAACCTGAAAAGAGAAAAAACAAAGCAATGAGGGATCTAATTAGTCAATCCAGTTCATTCAGAATTTCTATAAAGATTCGAGCTTCTCTAGCTAAAATTTCTAACTACAATTTCAATCAAAAGACCAAACATGATATTCTTCTTAATATTACATAAAATTAGACAAGAATTCAAGACAGGCTCGACCTAATAACAAATACAATGATGATTTTAATTAAATCCATGAAGATAATAAGTTGACATTTAAAGGTGAATCATTCCTTATTCCCATGAACATAGATGCAGTAACATATATTCAACACTTCAGGTCTGTAAAGATAAATATCTGAACAAGAAGATTTTGATCTGCCATGTTGACTACGGGTCTTTCTTCTTCGTTTTTTTTTTATCAGAAAAAGGAAAACCTAATTTCATAAGCCTTGATAATCGGTATCATATGAATCCAAGTCCGAGCTAGAGCCAGCCTCATAAAAATAATGGGAAACTAGATTGAACTTGGAAGAGATGTATACGTTGTCTTTTTTAAAAAAAAAAGAAGATTATAAATCAATTAGAGTAAATTAACTATGATGGATTTCAAATGAAACAAGAAGCAACCAAGACACTGTAATTTTCGGCTAATAAGAAGAAAGATTCAATTGTCAACCCTTTGATGCTAATAGCAAAATGCTATGCTCAAAAAAATCATTCTAGAATTCTGTATAAACAAATGTGGGAATTGATAGTGTACTTGCGATAGAATGGCTAAAGGCTATACATTCGAATTTTCTGCTGTGAGAGTAAAAGGTAAGAAGGCGAAGATAATCTCTATTGCCCCAAGATGCCTTTTGTTGAGACTCAGATTTCAATAAAAATCTGACGACCCCTTCCATGCCAAACATAGGAATATTATATACCCTTGAAATCTCACATTTCTATCCATTTGAATCCAATTACACTTCTCTTGACAAATGCTAAAAAAAAAAAAAAAACTAGGGACTGGGAGTTGCATATGGTCAACAAATTGTTATGACACTTTCAGCAAACACGCAGAACAGAAGAACTTTGGCAGGAGATTGCTTAGCCTATTTTCCTGTTTGAATAAATTCACATTAAATGTTTCACCATGCATGCCCCATTCCTGATGCTCAAATATTTTCTTCATAATTCCACATAATTTCATTAGGGCTATCTATCTAAATATAAACGTCATTAAGGAGTATAGATATAGTGCTGAAATTAAATTATATTAAGTCACTCACGTAGTAGCTAGGTCATCTCCAATTAAACTAAGAAAATAATGTTATCAGGTCTTTTACAAATAAAAGGGGAGCCACTCAAAAACTTATCATCATGAGCAAGTTGAAAGCAGATAATGTTCATGACGTTGCCTCAGAATATCAATATCTACTAGCAAAATCAAGCTGACCTTTGAGACCACTGAGATGATAGAATATACCATGCACATGTTGCCACAACATTATGAAAGGCAAATTTAAAGTAGGTGAAAGAAGATTGCAGAAAACTCTCCTTTTCTACTATGTTCCATCACATGGTCGATTCATGTACGAAAATCCCTAATTGGGGGGTAAAACGCTTAAGTGCTAGAACAGGCATGAAGCTTCATTGGCTGGGAAACATGCATTTTGATTTTTGACTATTCTAACAAAGAATAATGAGTGGCTAACAAGTGCGGATTTAACTTTTATGACAAATTCCACATCAAAGATCACTTGAATATAAGAAATAACTTTGAAATAAGTAATGGACAGCATTCAAAAGAGGGAGGCCTGGCAATGAAGTAAGCACAAGGTTTATAGCATGCAACTGGCTTAAAAAAAGGAGGGGCTGAAGGAATCCCAAGACTGCAAGAAAATAGAGTAGACGTCAAGGATGATCAGCAAGGGAACGTCAACATACCCATTAGTTTAGAAACTAGTATATTAAAACCATCTAGGGTTTTAGCTGTAAGTCTCTAGGAGTTACTACACGAGACCAAATAAGGCAAGGGGGACAAAAAAGAGGATTACCTGAAGGGAATCCTCAATTAGATAATACGAATTTATTAAGCTGTCCTGTGTAGTCACACTCGATGCTGCATTCATGGAGGACAACCAATCAAATTGTACATGACCACATGATTTTCTTCTAAATATTAATTAAGACAAAACTGCATCCAATCAAGCTTTCTCAAAAGCCCATGAATGCTTAGAAAAGAAACGTGAAGGAGAAAAGAGACAGCTCATTTCCCCCATTATAATATATATCATCCAAGTCCAAACAAAGCCTATGATGAACTAAAGAAACCCCACCATCAATATTAGACACCAAAATCTCCCTTGTAATTTACGTTTCCTAGCTATATTTTAGATGACTCTTATTGTGTAATTAAATGTTAGCATGGGTCAGTTAATATTTTTTTTCTTAATTTACTATATATATAATGTTTAGGTGATGGGAAGGGGGGGTGGAGGAAACAAGAAAATAAAAGGGCACAATAAATAGGCCATGATATTAGATACTATCAATAAATACAAAGGAGTTGACAGGCCAGGTTTGAAAAGATTGACCTGCGTCTCTTTCTCCTCAAGAGAGCAAAAACTCAGATTCTCCTTGTCTCTCATCCCCATGAGAGATCAGAAAAGATGTATCCCATCTCCAATGAAACTGCACTTCTCATATGATGAATCATTGAAAGCCTACAAAAACCAAAAGAAACACCCCAAACAGAACAGAGAGAAAAAGAGAACAAAAAACAAAAGGCAACAAGTGAAAGAAGTGATTGAAGATTGATGACAGGGGGGGGGGGGGTTATATAAATATAATCCAATAATAATCTTCATGAACTTTCATGAAGCATTTTACTTGTCTAACTCTCCTGATCCTCCATCATTGCTATATAATTATAAAGAGAGAGCTTAGGTAGGCTTGAACTAGAAGTCATGAGAGTGATGGCGGTACATTGTTGGATCATGTCGACTCATTGCATGATGGTCTCTCTGGCTGCTATGGCTACTATTATGTTCATCACTCATTGGTGGATAAATAGGATTTGAAGTAGTTGCATTCACACTCCCTTCTTCACGTGAAAGAACCGAAGCTGCGGATTGGACAAGCTCAAGACACAGCCTAAGCTTGTTGGGCTCAATGTGAACTAGACCCGGGACTGCCCCCTTGAACAAGAAATCTGAGGTTAGCGTTCTAAGAATGTCAAGAGGGGTGATTCCATCGACGGTTCTAACATTAGGGTCAGCATGGTGATCAAGAAGTACTGAGACCATATCCGGTGACACCATTTCTGCTGCAATGTGAAGTGGGGTTTTCCCTGCGGGCCCTGCCGGATAGTTAACATCAGCTGCACCAAGTTCAAGCAAGGCTTTGACCACTTCTCGGCTACAGTTCTCAACAGCATAATGCAAAGCCAATGCTTCATTGAGATTGAGGCCTTCTCCCATTACCATAAGCTTAACTAGTTCAACATCAGATGAGTCTAATGCCCTTTTCATTCTTCGAATTTTTTGGTCCTCAAGATCAGCAGCTGCAGTAAGATCGTGGAGATGGTGGTGATGGTGAGGCATTAATGATCTACGAGCAATGGATGATTTGAGTCGTAGTTCTTCAATTTTGGCCACAACATCAATTGGAAGGTGTTTAGCTAGGACTTCTGGTGGAAGGCCTGATTTGGCCACAAGATGGGAGCAAGTAGTCCAAAGTTGGTGCATATCTTGCTTTCTTGAAGCTATAAGAACCTTCATCACATCGTCAATTGAGGCGTTGTCTACCATGCTAGCCAATTGCTTCTGAGGAACAGAAAACAAGGGAATAATAATTAGAGCATTGGTAAATGGATTTAGCTGCAAATGGAAAATTTTTCTTTACGATCAATTGCATTTAGTCCATCCTGTTTTGGTGTATGATGGGATGTTTCATGTAAAAATTTTGTTTATCCTGTCCATCTCTTTTTCACAATCTTATACCCAAATGGGGAAAGTGCTTGTTTGGCATAGATTTGGTGAGCATACTGTGGAAGACAAGACTGGAGATGAAGAACTAAATTTAGAAAGTCTAGGCTATATGTACAGCACGAAGATTGAAAATCTCAACTCCAGCAACCAAAAATGATACATGAAATCAAGGAAAAACACTTATCTAACATGGACAAAATGAACATTTGACTTAAATGAAAATAGTGCTATAGTGTTTGATAACTATATATCAACAGCAGAAAGAACAGAAGTTAATGAGAAGAAAAGTAGAAGAAAAGCCCACAAAAACTGTTAAGAGAAAATTGAAACAATAATTGAATTACCATCTCCAACTACAAAAGAAAATGCCAAGCGACTTAGTGCTTGAATATAAAGCACTATAAATGAGTGTGGGATCAAACTCAACTGCATCTGCTTGAGATGAACATGAAAGCTAGGTAGAAACCAATTGAAATATCACACAAGACACAACCCCTCAGCCACTTGATCATGGGATAGTAAAATTTCCCTCACAACAAAAAGAAAAGAGAAAATAAAAAACCCAACACAAAAACGCCTTCCCACTTCCCAAAAACCAAAACAAAAAAAAAAAAAAACATAAGAGTACTACTCTACACACTCATCAAGATTTTGAGAGAAAAGAGAGGAGACAAAGGGAGAAGAAGTGAAGAGAGAAAGAAAATCTTGAAATGATCATAACGAGCTGCTATATATGACTGACTACAAGGAAGAAAGACCTGAGTGAGCATTGCAAGTTGTTCAACACCAAAGTATCTAGCGGCAGCAAGAGTGTCAAGAGCAAGATCAACGGCTGAGGTGCAATGTGTATGCCAACACCCTCTCACGCCACAATTAGGCCTTGGCTCATGTTTTTGTGGCACAATAGAGACTTGTCCACTATACAAGAACTGTAACAGCAACAAGAACACTTCATACCCCACAGAGTTAACTGGTATCACATTAGACCTTGAACCTGGTGATCCAACCAGGTTTATCCTTGATCCAGATGGGTCTAACCCAGATGGTGGGTCAGGTCCACAAAAATACTTCCTGAAAAACAAACTTCTTGCTGCTAAAATACACCTGTGAGCATGAACTAACCGACCCTCTACGCTGAAAGTTACATCAGAGAAAGCTTGGCCATTGATTAGAAGATTAAGGTAGTCTAAAGACAGAGTTCTTAGAGAGTCTTCAAGAGTCATGTCTTCAAAATGAACAAATATATGGTTTTGTTTACCAGCTAGGGTTGCCTCGTCCTATCTATATATATATATATATATATATATAATTATATAATAAAGAGCAGGAAGGAAAGAAAAGAGAGTGAAGGCTGAAGGACAGTTAACAAGAGGAAGAGAAGATAAGAAGACTTCATTTTTTTTCCTGTGTTCTTGCTAAGGATGATGATGGGGTTAGTGTGTTACTGTATATTGGTGAAAGAGAAAGAAAGAGATTCTTTTCTCTCTCGGTAGAGAGAGGGGGGGGGGGGGGGGCAATATGAATGGCTATTCTGGGCGGCCGAGGTTTTAAAAAAAAGGGGTGAAAAATAAATAATAATGATGGGATTTATTAGAATTATTAATATTTAATTATTGAGAGAGATTTACTGCTTATGATATATACTTAAAATAATTATATGGACGTACGAGTACATGTAGTTTTCTGAGCAAGAACTACACGCAAATGCAAAATGATATATATATTTATTCTTATGACTTAAATAAGGGTGTTGACTATTGTAGTGATGGGACCATGTTCATTCATCTATTTTTAACATACCACTTTGTTTGTATCTGGTTGATCAGGAAGGAGCAGCAATTAGTTTAATTGTAATTAGAGACTTTTAAAATCTCTTTTAAGTATGCTTAAGTCATAATATATATATATATATATATATATATATATAAGAGTAACTTCGAGGGATTGCCTTGCTAATAAAGTAGCTATGCATTTTTTTTTTTAGAATTTGAACTTCAAATCTATTGATAAATAAAACTTTGAAGTTCAATTGATACGATATCCCTCAAAAATAAATTACCCTTATAATATAAAAAAAATAGATGTAAAAGCTCTAAACATACTTAGGAATTAATTAATATAATACATAGAGAGTGACAAGTTATCATTAGAAAAATTAAATTCTTACTTTTGTGGTCAAGATGCGATGAGGTTTCCCCCCTTTATTTTGACTGGAATCAAGGCCTTTTCTATTCCTTTTCCTTTTTATTTTCTTCTTTAATTAACAGTATAATTTGCCTTGAACCGTACTTCATTCAGAATATATATATATGACTTCGTATTTTTGGCCCTTTGTGACCAATCTCTAGATTATATAAACTCAACTTGTAAAATAAAAATATTTATCAAGAGGGAAAAAAGAAAGAAAGTAAGAAAAGAGTATGCTCGTCAGAAATACTAGCTTGTGCTATATTCTTGACGACACGAGGCCTTAGTATGTGCTCTTTCGCAGTATGATCTTGGACTGAAAATGCAGATCAAGGGCTACAAAATGTTCTCTGCACATAATGCATTTAAATAGTTTAAATTTCTCAACATATAAACAAACATGCAGATAGAAATCATTAATTTGTTGATTTTCAATTGTTAATTATTATTTATTTTTATTTATTTTGGATTATTTGATATCTTAATTTTTTATCCACAAAAGACAAAAGTTATAACTTCAAAAAGAATCTGTTCCTGTATTTTCTTAAGGGCCAACTAACACTTAATTATTATTTTTTTAATTTTTCTTGTCAAAACTCTTGGGGAAATTAACCACAGATCCCTGCAGTCTGTAGATGTTAGCAGAGACATGACAAGAATCCACTTTAATAATCTATTATCCAAAATCAATCCCAATTAGATTACATAATAGCTGATTAACTGTTCCAAATACTCACTCCTCGCCTATTTTAAGAAGTATGTCAATGAACTATTGTTGTTAATCTTCATTTAAGCATGAAGATATGGCGGTCTTGGCAGGCAAAACCCATTTCCCCGAATCTCTTGACTCGGTTAATCAAATTGAGGACCCAATTTAGCCAGCTGGGATGGTTAATACAACATTTAGTATCATAATTTCTCTTTAATTAACTACTTAAGATTTCAATACATAGCAAATCGATCTTGTTTACGAGGTGAGATTTTTTGTTACATATACTTAATTAAATTACAATATTTTTGCTACAAATTAATGACTAGGAGAGGAGTTTTACAAAAGCTAGCCCCATGAGGGCAGGAGGCAGGAGCAACAAGCAGGTACGAGCTCTAATGTATTTTATAGAAGACAAGGTGAATGAACATTAAACAAACCAAGCTAGAAAGTGATTATTAATAATGATACCTAAGAAAGGTAACCTCAAAGTTAGTAGGGAAAGGTTTGTCCTCAATTTTTATTTATTTACCAACCACATGCTCTAAACACCATCATTACATTGTCACCACCACTACTATATGGAGGTGAGTGAGAGAGTAAAATAAAAATAAAAATAAAATAAAATAAAATAAAAAAGAAGAAAATTCAACACAAGAACGTATTGGTGACAAGGACTCGTAAATAAGAAAGATGGACAAGAAATGAAAACGATAGAAAATAATTGAAGAAGTGGCATGTGCTCCTTCCTTGTAGCTAGATAGATGTAAAATGTGGACTTCAAAAACATGGAATTAAGAGGGTGTGGGGGGCTGGAAATTGGGCTCTTTGGAAACCGTGTCGGCCGGGACTTGAGGGTTCATGTTCATAAGTATTGGGACTAGTGCCCAACATAATCAATTTTAATTAATAATATTTTGAAGGGGCAGGGGCCCGACCTCCTGCACGTGAGACAAGACCCGGCACGTGCACAGGCACGAAGAGGGCTTGTCTTGTATACTATTTGTTCTTTCGTGTATGTGTTCTTGTTCGGCAGTATAATAATGGTTTTTTTTTAAATACTTTTTATTTTAAAATATGATGAGATTATATTTTTGTTATTTATTTAAAATCGATGTATTAAAATGATTTGAAAATCATGAAGGAAATTAAGAAAACAATCATTAATCTAATATATTTTTTTAATATCAAATTAATGTATTATTAAAACAAGTAAAAAATACAGTTGGAAACGCAGTGTAAAAGAAACTCTTTAATAATGATTAATGACTCGGTGTTGTGCGGTAGGCAAGAGAAAGCAAAGGGGAGAAAAGTAGAAGAAGGTAGCTGTTGTTTTGCCCCCTTTTGTTTTGCTTTGATATTATTATTATTATTAATAAAAATTCGAAAAGGAAAATAAATAAAAATAAAAATAATTATTATTGAGCAACAAAATCATATTGATTGACAACACATCCACTGACTGTCTTATGATTTCAAGACCCTCGATTTGACGTTTGACTTGTCTTTTCACTCCTCACCTTTTCCTTTTATTCTCTCTCTCTCTCTCTCTACCTTCCATGACAAGAGTTTATTTACATTACACAACCTCTGTCCAAAGACCATCTTCACACTTTCTGTAGCTCAGTACTCTTAGTTAGGTAGCCATTAGCTGCCCACCATGCCCCAGGCACAACTGATCAAGTGCGTGTCTGGTAGTCTACACTAAATTCTTCTTTTTTTATTATTTTTTTAATATATTAATATATAAAATGAATGAAAAACATTAAAAAGCACATTAATTTAGTATATTTTTATACAAATATACTCTTAAAAATCATCTCAAAATGAAAATCATCGCATTCCAACAAGTTCTGTTATTAAAATTATATTTGTTTTGGTGTTCATAAAATACTTTCAAGATTTTTTTTTATTTTTTTTTTCACTCCATCTCGAGTCCAATGGATGGATGTGTCCTTCTCGTTTAATTTCTTTTCTCTGTTTTATGAATTATTTTCATCATATCAAAGATTATAACTTCAGTGATGTATTTCTTGTCCATTGGTTAATTGTGGCATTTATTGGCATCATTAAATATATATTAGCATAATATTTGAAGTATATTTTTTTTAATGCAAGTTGCGTTGCTAACATTAATCCAGCAATATGATATTGGTGTGGATTTAGTAGTTCTTGAAACTTTTTATATTAACATTAACGTGGAAAAAAATATTTCCAATTAAACATCTCTAGTTAATGCAGCGAAATTATTTTTTATGAAATAAAAATTACCTTTTAACTTAACAAAGAACCCTAAATATAAAATAAAGATTATTTTAAGGCCTTACTTATCAGATATATATAAATAATAATAAAAAATATTTCTTAAATATTTCAAAAGGTCAAATTTATAATTTTATCAAGAACTTTATTTACCTTAATTAAGCGGCTCCTATCTTAACTCACCATACTTTTAATTTATCACGGAAGAAAACTCTCACTCAAACATAATCTTTACAATTAGGGTTAATCAAATTTAAAATTATTATTTTTCTCAACGGGGGATTCAAAAGGTTTTCAGCTGTGTTATGAGACTAGCTTGACGAGAGCTAAGCAAGTAAAAAAAAAATTGAAGTTGGTCCACTAACCGACGTTAACGCCAACCTAGTTTAAAGCCGAATCGGCCTATAGATCGGATCTAATTTTTTTTTATCAGAGTGTAAGGTGAGCCTAACCAACCCACCTTCCAATCGGTGTTCAAACCTAAGTTAATGGCTGTGGTGACGAGGGCAACACAAGTTATTAAATCCTGCCTTGTTGTTTGCTTTCACTTTTTTATTATTATTAATAATGGTTTTTCTTTATGAATTGGATTGCATAGCTATCTGGCCAATAGCTTGCATGGCTTGCCCAAATTATGTGGTCGGACCGAATTACAGAACACTGGTTCCCCTTTTATTAAAATATTAGAGGTAATAATCATGAATATTCCATCGAAATATTGCCTTAAAGGGATAGCGGCATTCTTAAGTGAAAGAACAATATTCTAGGATGCCGCATTAGGAAAGAATATTAAGATCAAATTAATGCTTTAATTCACTCTTATCTCCAAGGCGCAAAACAATAGTTTCATTAATATTATATAACCAAGTTGGTGCCATATAGTGTGAAATCTCTCTCAAGTGTATGGTCCCCTTCTGCTTCTTTTGGCCTTGAGAATTTATTTTTATATGAATAAATGAAGTTATTTGTTCATCACTTTCATTATTTTTTTTAATTTTTTAATTAGATTTAGACATTCGTGACCCAGAAATGCATTATTAACTACACACAGGGTGCGTTGATTCACGTCTTCTATAGGCACTTTCAAGCTGCTGCAAAACTGTCCCTGCCCATTCATAAAGGAGATTTCAATTCGGTCCTTTTTGTTTGTTGAGGAGTCCTTTCAACCCCTCTTTTACACTTTTTCTTCTTTATTTATTCCCTCACCTTTTCCCATTTCCCTAGCATTAAATAAATCAAGAAAACAAGGCCGATCGAGTCTATTTCTTTGGGTTAATTTTCATTTTAAATTCATGCACTCTCGTGTATTGATGTAACCCCAACAATTGACATAAACACACAGATTTAAGTAGCGGTATGGCTAATGAAATTGCTTGTTTTGTTTTCAAGTGGACGTCCTATCGAATTAAACTTGTATTAATTCAGGTTCAAGTCTTAGGAATGATGGAACGATGATAAATTAATTGAATGGCAATTTCTTATTGTGTAGCTAAATACCCAACGAAAAAAAAAAATGCTAGTCTTAGTTTTAGTTTCATGATGTGTTTATTATTGGACTTCCGTTGTGTTTGAATTTTTTTTTCAAAAAAAATGTTTAAATTAAAATAAAAAAACATCAAATCTAATTTTGGATAATTATCAAGCTTAAATTACCTTCTCCCATGGCCATCTATACCTGGAAAAAAAAATTAATGGTGTATAACGAGTAATTACTAGTGGTATTCTAATAATTATTCATAGGAATCTACTTTGAAGAAAGATACACATACAAGTATAAGAGATAATAAAATTCATGACGCATCAAAAAGTAATAAAAATATATTCATCTAAGAATTTCTTTAATTTCTCCTTGTTTGTATATCTTTTTTTAATTAGAGTAGAACTCAGTGAGTAACTATCAGTAAGGATAGTAAAAAAATTGGTTCATCAGTAATATTTATCTAACCCAACATGACCTATCAAAGTCAAATAATGTAGATATTATAGATAATATTGGGTCAAAAAATCTAAGAAATGAATATCATAGGTTAGGTGACAGATAAAGATTTTTGAAACTCGATCAACTCAACCCAACTTATATACCCCATAACAACCAACGTGATTTGTTGTTATATATTATGTCCTTTTTTTTCAATTGATTATTTCATTTTAGTCGATTGGTATATTTAATCTAAATTATTTGTTACAAATTATAACAAGTTTTATGCTAATTTATTAAGCCCAAATCTTAGTTCTAATTAAGTCAAACACATGAAAATTAAAAATATAAACCCAACTCGTGAATATCTATAATATTCATAAGAAATTTATCCCAACATGATATATCCAACATGCTTAGGTTCAAGATAAACTGAATGGGTCGGGTTTATAATTTTATAAAATATTAGAAGTTGAGTTAGATACAATTATGAATCCAAACTCGACCCAACTATATCCATGAGCACCTTTAATTAATAGAATGCCACTAATTACTCCTTGTGCCCAATAAAATTTCCCAACTATACCTTACATAGACATGAATCCGTGTTATATTATCTTCCAAACTCTATAATGACCATTTAAATTTATATTGGCTCAAATTAAGAAGAAATGGTTAAGAGTTCTTTATATTGAATTTCTTGAAATACATGAACATAATGGAAACAATATTATAAAATTTCTTAAGAATCCCATAAATCTCATTAGACAACATAAGATTACTAAAAGTTTGTATGAAAATTATCTAAAGATCAATTCTTTCTTCTAGGGTTTGATCAACTCTTTAAGGTTGAATTGTCGTAAACCATAAACTATCTAATTGTCTAACCTCTAACAACAATCCACATGTTTTTATCTAATTAGAGATCTCTTAAAGCTTTTTAAGTGAGAGAAAGATTGTTATGTCTTTACTTCTAACGCTTTTTTGTTTTCTCTATGGTTCTTATTTCTTTATATTGAACTCATCTCGAAATAAATATAAGGCATAAGATTATATTTATAGAAAAAATTTAATATTCTTATTAATGATAAAATATCATTTTGTCCTCTATAGAAAATCACATATTTTATTTCAAGATAATTATTATAAAATTTATACAATAAAGTTTTTACTTGATTTTTGTAAGTTTAGAATTGTAATCCCTTTTTAAAAAAGTTTTGATTTGAATATTTAAGCATGAAGTGTGTATGCTCTATCATATCATGTTTTCTCTTGACACTTTTGTCACACCCGGACATTACGGCGACATTTTAAAAATTTAATCTCAATGGAAAAAGAACAGATATGTGATTCTCATTAATATCTAGTCTTAATAGAGAATTGACTAAGAATATTAGGAATAATGCTTTGATGCTATAAAAATCCTCATAATTATAACCACTTTATAATTTTCTTTATGAAATGTTGTTGTACCAAGAACTTTATTCTTACTCTATTAATCAAACTTAAATGAATATTAAAGATAAAGGATGTCTTTATAAATTAAAATATATTTTTTACATGAATAAAGTCAATGTCACATGTAATTACTTGATTGGTTACAAAGACATATACACTAAAAATCTCCTATTTGAATCGAAGTTAATCATTCAAGTATTTAATATTATATCGCTCCATATGACAATTATTCTTTTATTGGAACAATGTCTTAGGGAGAGGAACTGCAAGATTCTCTTTCATAGCTACAAGTTCTATTTTCATATTTTTTTTGTTTTTATAATTTTTCTAATTAGATGGTATCATCTAAGCACATGTTTGGATTGTTGATGAGATCTTAGTTTCTTTAATTGTGCAATGACTATTATAATTACAATACATGGCTACTAGACTAATAATGTTAGGAAAATTCTCTTATCAATCCACAAATAACATTTGAATCCCTCTGAAAATACAATTTTACTCTCTATAGCAAAGCAATTGTTAAGAGTAATGAATGACAAAATGATTATTATATTATTTGAATCTGCATGATTCTCCTTACGTGCTACAGTAATTAAAACCCTAAGCTTTTTTAATTTTTTTTTAATAGTTTTTGAATTTAAAACAAACAACAAAAATAAAATATGTTATTTGTTCGTGTTCCATGAATCTTTTTAATTAAATGTGGTTAAAATTAAATGAGAACTAATTTAGGTAGCTTTTTGTACCCGAATAACAAAAAATTAAGAAAATGTTTGCAACAAGAGTTCATCGTCCAAGTAAAAAGCCAAAACTGCCGGTTGAGATTAGCTTGTTTGTTTAGGTATTTTGTCCTTTTAGCTATTGATCGATGCAAGCCTTTTAAGCATCTCGCAGAGAGGTGGGGTTTTAGTTATTTCCATATCAACAGAGAAATCCATAACGTTTTACTTGGAGTTCAGGGATCAGTAGCCAAGAATGGAAGCCAGTCTCTATACGTCCATGGTAACATTAATTTGATATGGCCTTGCCATGAATATTGGAGCAATTTTTTCGTAACTCTTAAGCAAACTTGATTTTCTTTCCTCTTTTTTCCAAATAATAATCAGTTTGTGCGTGTGATAATCACATATTTGTTTCTTTTTATACTAACTTTAACACATGTTTTTTAGAGAGAGTTTTTTATATTAACTTTACTGAATCATCAATTGAGTAATGGCCTAAAATAAATTATTAGATTTCTCCAAAACGAATAATTATAGCTCTTATCGAATTGGATGTTTCAAACACCTAGTAATTAATAGATGTCTCGTCGTTATTTTCAAAGACAAGGAAGAAGATATATTCAAACCCCAAGGAGGCACTCAAGTTCTCCGTAGGGACTACCGTTCATCAGACACTCTAGCCATATAGGGATAGGGTCTTTTAAGATCACGAAACCCTTTTAGAGTTTAATTAGGCATCCCCACTCCTCAATTGAAGTCACCATTGCGGGCTCGATACATTTAACCTTCGTTTTCAAATTGGAAAAACCATAGCTGTTCCACATGTGTATCTCATATATGATACACATACACCCAGGATTCAATAAAATGGCATTGCTTCATCACTTTGAAAGTTCACCTTACTGACTAAATACAGTCAAGAGAAGAGGACAATTGAGCTGAATTATTAGTTACTTATTAGAACAGTATATTTCTTTCCAAACGGCACAAGTCAGTCGAGACCCTGAAGAGATTTGAAAAAACCAAGTTTGCTGAGATGAACTTGATGATGATATCGCCAATCATTTATCAAAGACTCAGCTAACAAGAATTGACCAGTCATCTCCCTGAAGGTTTTTCCAAATAGAAACAGCTATACATGTCCATTTCAGTCTTGTCTATTCGCAGGGTCTTTCGATCTTGAGAGTCAAAGAGTCCAGGGTGGACAGATATTCAAAGTTTTATCTGATCACTCCAAGGCTTTGAAGAAGAAAAAATTGCTAGGATTGTTATGAAGATACGTCCTCCATATGCGAGATAGATTTGGTGAATGGTACTCCACCTAAGTTATGTCTAATATTGAATGGTTACAAATGATAGGAACAATTTTGACTTTGGACTTGGGGATTCTTAGGTGGAACCCACTTGAATTTAGTAAGGTTGTCCTATGTATCTTATAAAATCTCGATGTCTAGTAAGTTGGTATTAACATGGACAATTTTCCATGTAAGGGAAGTGATTGCGGATTTGTATATGAGGAGTTTTGTGGAGGACGTAGGGTCAAAATTCCACGATTAGTTTTGCCATTTGTAGTGGTGGATTATTTGGAGTCAGCTCAGAAACAAAAGCTACCCAATTCTCCCATCCATCAAGGGAATCCTTTAATATTGTGCACGCTCCACCAATTAAGGCTCTGAAGCGATATCTCTTAAAGACTCAGGAACCCTCTCTTCGTTGTCCATCAATCTCTTAGGGTTTTGGTGGCGAGGGCAACATCATGTTTTTATCAATGGAAGGTCGGCCAGTTTTTGACTTGGTGAAATGATAGACCCTAAAGGTGACAAACACTAAGTTAACTAATAAAGCTTTTGACCATATGTGGTTTGCCACCTGTACTATTTCGAAAGATTTGCTATATTTCCACATGGTCTTGACGTTACATCATTAGCCATTGACATCTATGATTAACCCGTTTGACCACTGTTGAATGAATGAGAGAGATCATCTGAAAATGCTAGCCAACTTAGTGAGAATTTTTTTCAAGCAATCATGTTAGCAATTTAGCGTGTTGAAGAATTCTTGCATGCCACAAGCCTACCAACCTGTTTTTTTTTTTTTTTTAAAGGGAAATATGATAAAGAAGATCTACGTTTCTTATGAATGTGTGTGGGTGTGGCGCTGCTTAATTAATGTATGTGAAGCTTGCATACCCCCACTTTCATGGAATCAGTAACTTAATTCAATGATTTAGTATTACATAATTCATTCATCATTCACTTATGATGAACTTGAGAGAGAGAAAAAAGAGACAAAGATTCGTCCTCAATTGAGGACACATATATAATTAACCATGTAAAACATTCATGTGGCTTAAAAAATAAACATCCATGGAGAAGAAGACAAACATGTTTATATTTTGATCCAACGAGAGCCCGATTTGAAGTCACTAATGATGTTGTCCTACTTATTAAGAGGATATATAATTCACTCAATCTGTTCAGTTTAGTTTCGTTTGTGCTCTACAAAATTGCTAGAGGAGACTATAATCAATGTTTAGAGAATTGTATATATTTTGGGATTTTACTTAATAATTTAAGATTTTATGTTAAAATAATATTTTAATATAATATCATAATGTTATTGACCAAGCAATCATAAGTTCAAAACTTATCATTTTTATTCTATTTAATAAATATAAAATGATATGAGTTTATGAAAACAAAAATCCCAATAGTTTTTACTTAGAGAGTGAGTGTGTAATTTTTTGTGCCTTAAAGCCAATGAAATTTGTTGGATACATGTAAGACCGTCAAATCCATGGAATTTGTTTTCCTAGTTGATTTGTTGGTACTTTTCATTAATATTAATTTTCATCTTTGTGATAATTAATTTCTATTTTGTGCATGAGAATGATGATAATGATGATTTAATTAAACTTAAAATTTCAAGCGAAAATTTAAAATCTTTAACCATTGAGATATTCTCGCGAACAAAGAATAAATTGATATTAATTTCAATCTCTAATTCAGAACAACTAAAAACAATATTTCTTACTCTCGATGTGTTTTACAATTAATGATCATATGTGGGATACTTTTTTTTTTATTTATTAATTTAATATCATGCCTTGATTAAACCAGGGTGTAATTTGACAGAAGATTCGGTGACCTGATCGTAATTCTAACCTTAACATGTAATTGGTTAACAGAGAACTCGTCTAAAAACTCGCAAATGACCTGTAAATCTTCCATGCTTCTCTCTGTTCTTTCTTTCTTTTTCTTGGTAGACGTACAGCAGATGTTATAATTTTGTGACTTTGATTAAAGCAAAGAGTGCACACAGTGACACTTGGATTCATGAACATGGTGAAAGGATGAGGTTATTCTTTTAAGGGGATAGAGTATAAAAAGTTAGACCGAACCACGGAAAAAAATACCACTCCAGCTGATTTCGGGGCAAAAGTAATTAGTGTGTTTAATTAATATTGATGTAATTGAAAGTTTTTTTTTTTAAAAAAATTATTTTTGGGTTGAAGAAACAATAAATGGATTTTTTGTTTAATTTATATTTTCCTTGATTTTGAGATTCTAAGATAATAACCATTAAAAAACATTACGTTAATGATTATTCGAAATTCAAAGTAACTTGTAACTACATCACCACTACATCACGGAACACTTATTAAAGCATATATTAATGTGTACATTGTTTGAAGGAATAACGTTTCTCCATGAAAGGGACTCAACGGCAAAAGCACATAGTGAAAAAGCATATTTAACAAATCTTCAATGTTCAGAAAAATAAAAATCATATTCACAATTCTTTAAAATATTTCTTATTTAATTATAGGTCTTTTATGGCATTGTTTGGGAACGTTGTTTGCACCACATTCTCAAAAAATTCATTTTTTTCTAAAAGATAATTTTTTTTATATGTTTTGAATCATTTTAATATGTTAATCTCAAAAATAATTTTTAAAAATAAAAAAAATATCATTTTGATACATTTCGGCACGAAAAACATTTTGAAAAGTAACCGCAACCACACTCTCAAACATGTTTTAATGAGTCGTAATGTGTTTGTGATACTTTTTCAAAATATTTTTTATTTAAAACTATTTAAAAATAATTTTTTTAGATTTTTTTATTTTTAACATTTAAATATTAAAATCATCAAAAAAATATTAATTTAATATTTTTTAAAGTCAAACATAATTTTTAAAAATAGTTTCAAACGCAAAATTTGGATGCCTCAATGAGAGATATGATACAAAAATACATGATTAAATTTTATGAGTAGATATTTATTTTGGACAGACAATAATAATAGAATCTATATATATTTTTAAAACGAACGAATAGATCATCGTAGTACCAATTTGAAGCTGATTTTTTTCCTTTCATGAAGAAGGGTGTTTTTTTTTTTCGACAATAAAAAAAATGTCTTCCAAGTATTTTATGCATTAATCGAGATCAATTCTTTTTTTTTTAATGATTTTAAATATCAATGAACTTTATTTTCAATCAATATTCTGATTTATTTGTAGGACCCGCATCGAATTCTCCCACCTGCTTGGTTGACTATCTATAATTCGGTGTCGGCCAATGCAATTATTATAAACACGAAGAAGGTTTTTTTTTTTTTTCGGCATTGAGTTTAATTGTTTTTGGTTGAAAATTAAATTTTTAATATTTATAAATTGTTGTGCTGTGATAATATCAAAAAAAAAAAATTTTTTAAAAATATATTATATTAAAATAATTCAAATAAAAAACACTTTAAAAAACAACCTTTAATATACTAACAACAATCAAGTAAATTTTGATCATCTACCTCATAGGTTGAGCCTTATTTGCACTACAGTACTGGTCATGTTTTTCTCTCATGAAAAAAGTTCACAGGGTCTAATTAGGGGCATTTGTGCTCGTTTTCGTATTCCTCGTGTCAAGACCATGCACACGCCGGGGAGGGCAACACGTCCAGATATTCAAGCTCACATTGACTCCAGCGCGCAGGCCTAGTATCGATAAAGTTTGGATACTGCAGTCTGTTGTGTTGCTGCTGGTTTAAGCTGCAGGATGTAGTCCTGATCGCTTTTTCCCTCTTCTTAATTATGTACCAAAAAAGATAATGAAGGGTCTAGTCTCATCATTATTAATAAATTGAATATGAAAATACGTAATAATGAGATATGAAATAGTTACGTATCTTTTGTGGCCATGATGTAAGAGTATATATATTTATTTAATTCCCATGAAAAGAACAAAAAACTAAAGCATAGTTTCCAATTGGCAAACTCTTGTATTTCAACCGATTAATAAAACTCTTGTATTTCATTTAAAAAAAAAAAAAGCATAATAGTGGTGTTTAAATCTTTTGAGTGACCTTGCAGGCATTTGGGAGACCACCTCCCACTTATATTAAAGCTCGGAAGGGATCCTAGCAAACCCACTTTCTTATACCCCTTTGACTTCCACCAGCTAGGACAACCATACCATCATGGCATGGGAAGAACACTTATTTGAGTGGGAGTGAATTTGTGGCTTTCCCTTATCTCATAAACCCCTGTTTGGGTCCCATCTGTTCTTGATCGATGGCTCGCTTCCTACCCATACTCAGCTTATTTTGTAACATAATCTTTGTTTGCAAGCAACGCAAGAGCTGCATTATACAATTAGTGGTTTGTTTGGGAGTTTTCTGAAGGGATCTCTTTGAGCCACCAACTCCATGAAGACCGAGACATGAAATGGTTAATTTTAGATGCAAAGAACCCTGTAAAGGTCCCACCAAAACAGGTTCATTAGTAAAAACTTGTAAAGGATTCTCTTGCCAATGCTCATGTTTCTACTTAGCCCAATACATGTAGCAGTGTTTGTTGAAGATGCCAGATTAAAGTGTGAGAAAACTGTACACTTTACAAGAGATTTGGCTCAACATGTACTCAAATCTATATTAAAAACTTGTTTGTAAAGGCTGTCTCCAACTTCTAAAAAGCATAGCTTTCAAACCCTTGCTTTTGCACCAATGAGTTGAGTTAGATTTTGTATCAGACTCCCATTAATTACAGTAACTTTCAGTTAAGGGTAGACATCAATCTGGACCTTTCAAGGCAAGATCAACTTTTGAATATATTATGTAATCAATTGATTTTTTTTATGCATATATAAATTGCCTATATTTGAAGGGAAAGAAGAAGAAGATGATGAAAAGAGTCGGACAAGTATAGAGGCATGCATAAATTATTCATAATTGTTAAAAGAAATGTAATCTTCGATTTTCAAGTTTTTTTCTTTAAAATACCTAAAAGGTTAGCAAATAACCAGCTGCAGATGTGTATATACATGGAATAATGTGAATGATAGCGTGACCATATGAGCTCCAAATCTGTATTTTTTTTTTCCTGTTAATTTCTGCTTTAAGAGCAGTAAAAATGGGACGAAAACATGTATAAACTTGGAGAGTTGGCTTAATTAGCTAGTGGAAATATTCTCAATATTCCTAGTCAGTTATGGTTCGATTTTAAATCCAAGCTATGTCTCCTTCTTTCTTTCTTTTTTGGATTAATGTGAAGCAAAAATTATTTTAAAAATCCAACTCATAAAGATGTGTGTTTTTGGTATGAATGATCATCTATTCACACCCTTTGGTCATTTATGTGTCGTTGAGAATTTGGATGCCAACGTTTTGAATTACTTCCCCGTTATTCACTATTTGTGCAGGGCTACCGTAGTCTGAGCATCAAAAAAGGCTATTAAACTCATAAAAACGATGTTAAGGACCTCTAGCTGGTTCATTATGGAGGAGCTTGTTCAAACGCTCGGGAAACAAAGCCAGAGCACAAGCTTCCAATTTACACGGTATCACTGAATGGGCCAGGCTTGCACAGAAATAAAAAATAAAAAAACAATGGAAGAAAGAAAAGTGAAAACCGTAAGGAGAAAAAATATACAATACGATGAGCAATTAATAATCTCTAGTCAAATTTATTTTTTTTTTTAAATTCACAGTCTTTTTAAAATGGAATTGAGGAATTAAATATATATGATTTTGATTCATGGTGAGGTTATATATGCATAGATTGGCTTTGCATAATTAAATATTGTCTGGTATTTACATTTTCGAAACAATTTTTTAGTAATTTTGTTTTCACTTGTATTTTTCACGAATTTAGGCAGGCATGGTAAATAAGATAATTTAGGGTTGTGAACAGTATTCCAAGTCTGCAAGCCTACGGATCAGGAAAAATATACTTGAAGAGTATTAGTCTCATACGAGGTACATTAATATTTAATTCCTTTTAGGAATCTACCCAAATTTTAGTGGTAGAAAAATTAATAAAACCAAGACAAAGGAATATTGGGTCATAATATCAAGGTAGTATTATTTTGAGAAAGAAAGGATAAAGACAACATGTTTTTTATATATTTTTTTGTTTTATAAACACAAAAATTTACTCTATAATTTTTTTTTAAACATATTTATTTTATGTTTCTATTTTTATCTCCTCTGAGTCTATTTTTTTTTATTATGTGATATTAACCAAATATAATATCTATTATATATTACATATTTTTATTACGATAATAACAGCACATGATGCAAAAATAGATCGCCAACAACCACTTTATTTTTAATTTTATGATATGAAATCTAGATTTTAGTCATCTTTTCGCAAGTAATTAATAACATTACTGCTTCATTTATATAAAAATATTAAATACACTTAGACACATAAGTATTTATGTAGTTGCACACAGTGCATGTATTTAAAGACAAATATGTACAATGATGTGATGCATGAGGTTCGTTGATTCCAAATGATTTGACAAGACAAGAGGTGCATGTGAGAAGATGCTGATGTAGACAAACGACCTGACCTCTCAACACAGCCCGTCCTAACAGGCAGCAGGCAGCAGGCAGCAGCAGCAGCAGCAAGGCTGCCTCCAAGCAACAGCAAGCAGCAGCAGCAGCAGCAGCAGCAGGAGGAGGCACACTCCTAGCTCTATCTAGAGATCCACTTTTTACCCCCAAAAAAACGGCTAAGAAACCGTACTACTACACAGCGTAGAAACGGTCCCCATAACCCTTTAAACACCCTTTAACTTATGACACATGTCAAGAAGCCATGATCACCCTCTGATCTATACAGTTACTATAGCCACAGACATTAATTAGTACTAGTTTTTCTTTCTTTCTTTTCAAGGTTTCGCAGATTTTTGTGTGTTTATGTGTTTCGAGAGGCGCTGACTCCCACGTGCAAAACTGTCACAACCTGCCATAAACAGTATATTGCTACTCTTGTAGGACTCTACATGAGAGAGGAAGGGTGAGAGAGAGAGAGAGATCTCACGTCTCTTCTATCTTTCTTTCAAGTCTCTCTCATTCCTTTTGCCTGATTGTCATTGATCCATCTTCTCTTCGAGGGCTGTAAATCTTGTGTCTTTAAAGGATCCACAGTGGTAACTTCAGTTAAGGGTCTGTGACCAGTAGGTAATGGTGTCAGAGTGATCGGAATGTGTAAACCGGATAAACTTCAGGGCTATTCTCGTCATTTACTTTCTGTTTTATTGAATTGAATAATGTTCTTAAACCAGGGCGCCTCAGTTTCCCGATCTGAGCTTGAATATTGTACCTTAGCATTGCACCAAACATTAGTTCTTAATCCCAATTTTGATCGCTAGTCACAAAGGGTTAATCGATCCATTGATAGAAGTTCCATTGACAGGGAAGGTCGCACAATAATTCATTTAATTTGATTGGGAAATGGTGGGACTTATAAGCCAAGACCCAACACTTCTGTTGATTTTCCATAATGTGTAGTGATATAAGAAATAGAAAAATCCAGATCCTTTTTGCCCCAGCCAATTTTAGAAAATTTCTTCCCAAGTCATAATTGTGTCTCCCATTCAAACACTTCTGGCCTTTTTAATGTCAATGATTAAGTGAGAATTGCAAGGGATCAGAATTTTTAATCAACTTTTTTTTTTTTTTACACTTTTATTATTTAATTTGGATATCTGGAAAGCCCAACTAATTTTTGGCCACTGAGAAACCCACTTTAGAGTCATGCACTATCAGAAATAAAAAATAATTCTCAAGCAAGTCAAAGAAAAGGTTATTTTTTTAACACAAAGTTTATAAAATTATGTTTTAAACTATCACAACTAAGACTTATTATTTTTTTAAAAATAGTTTAGGGTATATTTGATGGCGGTCGTATGTTCTCTTATAATCATGTCTAGAAATCAAAACGAAGGTGGGAAAAACTTTGGAGTGTAACATTTTACCTTCGAGAAATGTTTGATACGGAGGAATTTGAGCTTACAAAGATTCGGAACTTGAGATTCCAAGCAACCCGATGTTTTCTTAATTATATCAAATTAATGCCCCCTAGTTATTTATTTTCAACTTAAATTCATTTCATGTGGAGCTAATTTGTGTGCAAATGCAGATTTAATGAAGACGAGTCTGAATAATTAATATGGTAGTTTTGAATAGTCAATTGCTAATTTATCATTAATGAATTATGGCATAGAGGTTAACATACTTATTTATGAACCATCGGAGTAGAGATAAGCCCAAGAAAAGGCTTGTTTGTGCTGGATAAACAACCGGACAAAAAAGCTCATAATTTTTTGTTTGATTATTAGTTTGGATTAAGACTTTACCAAATAATTTTACAGAGTTAGATCTATAAAGGAATTAACTTGTTGTAACTAGCCGATTTCAAAAGACACTCAAATCATGTCTAAAATATGTTGTTTGAGTTATTTTTTATTTTTTGATTTTTAGCTTAATTTTAAATTTTATATTGTTCTTCTTATTTTATTTTTTCACTATCCTTGATGGTTGGAATCTGAACTGGCAAATGACATATTATCTTCATTTTGTCTAAGAAGAGGTGGTTGATATGTTATCCGTTTTTTATATATATAAAAAAATAAACAAGGTTAGATGCGTGAACTAGCCTACAAATCCACGCACATGTTTCTTCTATTTGGGCCAGGTGCTAAGCTAACCCTTTTATTGCTTTCTTGTTTTTTTATTTGGCAATCTAAAAAACATTATTTGTCATGATAATTCACTTACCCTTAAATATTGACATGGTTCTTAAATAATTTTATATATCTTTATTAGAATGCTTATACTTGTTTTTTTCAATTATTATATACATAATAATAATAAAAAAAATTGCTCATGAATATTCTTTTTTTTATTTTATTTTTTAAATAGATTTTTGACATGATTTTATCATATATTTTTTAGCTTTCATTCACATACACAATATGAACATATTATTTTAGTATATATTTACTTGCCTTGACAATCATGAAATGTTTTTTTGTTTTTGTTAAATAGTGATTCAAGTAATAAAAATGTTGTAAAATAATCAAGACATACATTAATAATGGAATTGAATTTATATTTGATAAATATATATTTTCTACTTATTTCAAATTGCTTTAATTTTTAACAAATTTTTATTTAAATTATCGCTATCAATTGTGATCCTAATTATATGGTTGTTTTTAAGAAGCTTAAAGTTTTTTTATGATGATATTATTGGGTTTTTGTTTTTTGAATAATTATGTATCATAATGTGCAGAGTTTTTTTATAATAGTTCTCTGATAATATTGAACGAGAAAAGATATATGTATTTATTCTAATCATTTTTGTTTTTTTATCAAATTAAAAATCCATAAAAAAATATGTATTTTTATTAAAAATAATATAGGAAACTTTTTTTTCAATGAAGTTTAAATTATTTATGTTATAAAAAAAAATAATTGAGGAGTTCCTCGCAACATAAAATTAGATATCTTAATATGCATTTTTATTCTACCTTCTTGATTTATATCTTTTTGGAATAAAAAAATTTGTTATTATTTATTTTTATATATAATTTTTAATTTATTTTATTAAACACTACAAGTCAATTTGCAGGTAAATTTTTTTTAGTTGTAGAAAAAGTGTTAACAGCACACTCACCTTTTTTTCACATTGAAAAAAGATTTTGCTCCACCCGCATATGATCGATAACACGGTAATCAAACTAGTTTTTACTATAAAGCATGATTCAAGGAATCAAATAAAAATTAAATTAAAGCCCAATTTTAACATATTGGAACAATTGAGTTTTTTTAATAGCCTCTTTACCTATACCAATTTTGCAGTCTATATTCCTTGCAATGTAAACTATATGTTATAAAATAATACTAGACAAACAAAAGAGACTGTTGTGCCATGTTTGATTCCTTTGCTGCCACACATGAGATATATATAGACAAGCACAGTATGAAATTCTTAGCAGCACAGACAGAGGTTTTCCTCTGCTGGTATCGTTTTGCCTAAGTAAATTCTTGCTCCCAACCTTCTACGTACATGTCTCCCTATGTTGCACTTCTATAGTACGTATCCATCCAGATTGTTTACACAAAACGTATTTTAGTTTAGCACTTGAAGAAATTAACTCCTTGAAATTCTATTAGAGAGATAATGCAAGTGATCTTATTGTAGTATGTTCACAAAGGAGAGGAACAACGAGAACATTATGCAAGAAAAAAGCACAAGCCATCCAATTAATGAAAGTAGCCATCAATGGATCCCACATTAATTTTGTAATATTCTATTTTTTTAATAATTTATTCTTGTTGCCTTCTCTTACCAATTGCATTTCTCTTATTGAATTATATATTGTCATGAATAATTAAGACATACACACGTGTATGAGTATTAATTTATAAAACTATATATACTAGTCTTTTGTTCCATTTTGGTTGTCTATAATTTGATTTCTAACTATATAACAAAATTAACCATCATTTATTATTTCATTTATTTTATGGTAGAGGGTCATATAAATTATATTTTAAGACTTTACCTAACAAATTTAAATCTTTTAATTAAGATAATTCATTGATATAATATCAGGGTTTTGATTACCAATCAAATAATTATAAATTCATAATATTAATTATATTATGTTACTTTAAATTTTTTAATATTGTTATAAAAAAAGCATCTCACTTGTTCTTGTAAGGTGTTATATTTTATTTACCAATGTAAAATTAATTAAGAACACTATTGAAAAATCATATATATTTTGATGTGTTTTATTTAGAAAGTAAGCAAATATATATCACGAGACGTCTGTAAAGAGAAAACATAGAGAAACAAACTGGGACACAAAAATATTAATGATCATGTGCGTGTATTAATTATTAATTAGTGCAACTATATAGAAATAATTAAGAACCTGTGCACGCCTCCTCTCCCAAACTTTAGGCAGCACGGTTAAGATTATAATTCTACCTTTGCTTTTACAAAGCACAAAGTGCTTTTTTTATGCCTTTAAATGGAAATCATGTCATTTGCTTTTGGTGTTAAAGCAGACACAAGACAGAAGATTGACAAAATTAGCAAGTGGAAGACGGGCACATATGTTTAAGAGTTTGCAGGAAGCTTTTGAAACATTGTGCTCTGTGTCCTAATTAAGTGAATATCAATGACATGAAATCTTCTAGGACCCAAACGACGAAAACAAATAGGAAACTATATATTCTACAGAGGGAGAGGGCTTCAAACTGTATCGCACTGGTGCTTTTAAGGTTTAGAACTATAGCATATATGAATTATCGCATATCTTTTCACCTTTATATGTACAATGATGCCATCGAATTTAAGCTAATAATACCAAATAATTCTGTTAATATTAGTGTAAAGATGCCTTTTTTTCCTACAGTCCCTCTGGTTTAAATTGCCATGGCCATTGATTTGAAAATGTCTTTTCATAACAATGTCCATTGGAGATGATCACACGTACGTATGGAGCTTAACTAGTAATTAAGAGTCATTAATTAAATCTAGATTATGAATATAAAACTAACAGTCCAATCTATCTTGAATAAGTTCGTCAACATCCAACCGTGGCAGTGGGCCTTACAAGTACCAAAATATTACACAATTAGTAGCAAATCAAAAGGCAAGGAACAAAAAGTAGCAATTGTTTTGGCTCTCATGATGTACCGAGTAATTATCACTAGCTTCTTTAAAATTATCTCCTTGCAATGCCTGACTCGTCGATGAGTAGATTTTGCACCTTTAAAGTGGATTAAGAGGAAATTAGACAGACCCCACGTAAAAATTAGAGCAGAATTGGCTTTGGATGATGTGATTAGTATCCTATGAACTGTAACTTTCTTAGCCTTTTTTGGCTAAGATCGACACTGGCTATTTTATAGCTGGTGATCATTTTCACTTTATGTTGGCTTTATTGATTAGACTGATGTGAAACAGAGAAATTGATTGGAATAAATTAGCATAGCAAGCCATTAATTTAAACTCTCTTTTTTCAGTTTGCTTTTGGTACGAGTGAAACATTTAAGAGAAAAGTGTTTAGGGAGTATGATTTAAGGGTGAAGTTTAAAGGGTATGAAAAAAAGATTGAAGGGACTCGATGTTAAGAATATTTTATATGAGGTAGAAAAATTATGGATGATAGTGTGTCTGTCTCAATATAAAAATAAAATTATTGTAAAAAATTAAACAATATATATTCATGGTTTAAAATTAAAGAAAAAAAGGTATAACTATTGTTAGATTTAAAGAAAATGAGGGGAGGGCACAAAATCCAAAATCCCCCCTTAAAACTTCTTCTTTACTCCTCCCCCGCAGGCACTACTAAAATGAAACTATGGAATAATTCAATTACTGATTTAGTAATGAATTAACAACAATATATATATACATATACATATACATACATATATACATATATACATATACATATACATACATATACTACTAAAATGAAAGTAATTGCATTTACCATATTAAAAGCTCATTTGTTTCGGTATTTCAAAAGCATTTTAAAAAAAATTATTTTTTTTATGTTTTTAGATCATTTTAATTTACTGATATCAAAAATATTTTTTTAAAATATTATTTTGATATATTTTCAAGTTAAAAGAACTTTAAAAAACAACCGTTACCATAATATTAAAATTATTATAATTGCAGCAACAATATTATACTAGACTTATAAAGTGGATAAGAATGGGAAGAATCACACTTAACATTGTATATTTTCTTTATAGAGGTATAGACCATATACTTACCATGTATTTACCATGTAATTGTGTCTTTATTATTATTATTATTATTATTATTATTATTATTATGACAATCAGAGCCAGTGAATGAATGAACATGATAGGTATGGGTAATGTTAAACTTTTGTACTCTCTTTGACTCATTTATTTTTAATTAACCCACTTAACATTTTATATATATACTCATTAACCCATTTTTTTATTTTTTTTATTATATACATTTGATTAACGTAAACTTAGGGCATGCATGGACTTAATTGCAAGAAGTTCTTTACAAGGACTAAAACGCTATAACAAAAAAGAAGATGTTCGAGAAGCTTCCGATTGAGAAGGTATCTATAAAGAAATTAAAATCCAGAGACTAAAAAACTTTCTGAAAAAATAAAAACAGCATTTCCATGGCATGAAGCTACCCAGCCCAAAATCCACCGTACGTACCCCATATGATCCATTTAAATTCTGTAATAATAATTTAATTACCCACACTCCTTTCGAACACGACAATCTATAGGTAGAAAATTGGGTTCGATGGAATTACCATCAAACACAAATATTATGAATTATGAGTTCTTTCAGGGGTCCAATCTATGATAATAGGCTAGGCATTCTGCTGGTAGAAGCCTCTTGGTAGCCACAGGAACCATATCTCCTTGTACAGTATACAATACGTCTAAAAAAGAAAATAGTAATTCACTATTCATCACTATTCTTCAATAATACATATAAAAGAGAACAGTAATTGGCAGTAGAGTACTGTTCATCACCTCACAATGAGTGGATTTTCATTTAACAATGTTATTTTATTTTTGGTGAATTATTTTTTTTTTCAAATTCTTCTTTTGTTTGTTGTTATTTTCTTTTTGCTTTCTCGATGTTTGATAAGATTTAGAGTTGAAATAGAAGCCAATTTAATAAAATAAGATTTAAATTTTTAGTAAACAATAATTAATAGAAAAGGAACCAAACTAAAACCAAGAAAAACAAAGTGGTTTTTTTTTTAAATTTGCACAAAAATTTCATTTTCATCTAGAAATTCTTCATTTAGACATTTTTTATCACTTTGGTTTTAGAATTTATGTTTAATTCATAAAGTTCAATTCTTTTATGGTTCAAAATCATCAAAAAAAAATTGAAGGAGGGGAGAGAGAGAGAATGGTTCATTAGCCACATTTTAGCAAACGAAAGGTCATTTTGTGTTATTGAGTTTTTCTTGATGAAAAGAAGATTGAGGCTCAAAAAATATTTTTTATTCAGTTTAGTTTTTTGTTTCTTGACCGATTTAATGATGTTTTGAGGTTGAAAACGAGTATATTGAAGTACTTAGAATTATTATGTGTTTTTAAATGAAAGTGATTGGAAAATAGGTTTTTGAAGTCCCAATCCTCGAACCTCAACTTTTCGACCATCAAACCAATGGACGACGTATAGTTTGCAACTATAGATAACACATTCTTTGTTTTGTTTCTTAAGATATAGGAGGATGAACGATGTGTTGTCTATATTATTAAGCAAAAAAAACAGAGGGGAAAATGACAGGTGTACGAGCATGACCTTGTAGTCCCATGTAAGCATGAACATTTTTATATTGGGCAAAGTGTGCTAGCCCACCTAAGCTCGGGTTCCTAACCTTTTTATAGACTATTTTTTAGTTTGTTTTGATTTTTTTTTCTTAAATTTTAAATTATTTTTAAAATATTATTCCATTAAATACCATTCAATTTTACCTTTATTTTCAAATAAGATTATAACATTTTTAGGTAATATTAGCAATTACTTTGTTAATTATTACATATGAACCTAATATATATACAAACAAAATTTCAATTTGTTGCCATGAATATTTAATGAAAACAAAACTTATATTTTGTTATTTTTTATTATTAATTATTTTTTTCTTCAATTGTATATAAAATATCGAGACATTATTTCTAATTTCTTCATATTATGATAGGTTTTTTTTCATTTAAAAAATATTATTATGATAAAAAAATATTTTTCTTTAGAAAACAAATGCATTGACAAGAAAATGTATTTTAGAATGAAAGGATACATTATTTCATACTTATTTCAAATTATTGAAATTCTTACACAAAAAACTATTTTAATTATCTTTACTTTTAATTCAAAAAACATGCTGCTAATAAAAAATATATAAAAGAAATTGCATGTATTAAAAAAACAATCCGTTCAGTAAAATATATCATAGTCTTCCGTCCAATTGAGTAAAATAGTAAAATTAAACTCCAAGTAAAAACACCATCAATCTCTTATGAGTGATTGAGCCCTGTATAAATACGTACGTAAGTACTAAGCGAGCTGTGAATAGAAGTTGTCATACATTGACCATTCATATGAACAATTTGACACATATGGCTTAGGATGGACAGAAGAAAAAATAAAAACTGTGGATAGAAGCAAGGAAGGAACTAGAAAATTTTAATTTAGATGTCATCATAAGAACTATAAGATTGAAGAGTGAATATCTTATTTTAAAGGGGCTAAATGCATGATTATTATGAAAAATTGAAGAGCTAATTTTTTTTTTTTTTTTTGAAATTTCCAGTTATTGCCATGCTTCTCAAAGCTTGCTGTAGGTACGTTTCGAAATACAAGTAAGAAATATGTAAAATGATGAACAGTTTTCATCAATAATACTACTCTGCTGCTAAGTACTAAGATCTATCTTATTAGCCATGGAATTTTTAATGGGTTCATAAGAGCACGTGAACAGACACAACATCCTAAGCAAAATGACAATAAGTAGAAGCCTTCCATACACAAATCAATCAATAGTAAACCTTAAAAGGCCAGATGGAAGGAAGTATGTATGGATAGAAAGAGGAGGAGGCAGCAGTAGTGGTGATGATCAGACGAAGAAGCCAAAGGGTCAACTCAACCACTGGCAATAAGCATCAGCATCGTCTCTGATCTGCAAATGAAATGTGTGTTTGTGTGGTGTAGGGGTTTTTTTTTTTTTTTTGGTGGGGGCAAGGCCGACAAGCGTGGGGTTGTCTTGTCTTATCAGTTCCCTTTTTAGTGGCCCATTTCTTTTCATGCAGAGGGAGGATTTTATCTTCCTTTGCTTGTTTTAGTGCTTCTTTCAAATTTACTTGATTATCCCTCTCCCTCTCCCTCTCCCTCTCCCTCTCCCTCCTCCATTATAGACTTCTGTCCTATATAATATTAATGTATATATATTGCATGGCTATGGTTATAGGTACCTAGTAACCTAGGCATGGTCAAGGGCTCTAACTGGTCAAGCCCTTATCTCCCCCCCCCCCCCCTCCCACCATTAAAGTTTCATTATAAAACATCAATTATATGCTCAGAAGTCAGAAATAAGGTGGTGTTGTGAATTATCGAGAATAAGAACATTTAACATGGTTTTAGCTGGTAGCGATAAAATATAATGACTGATGAAGATTTGTTAGATTTACTAATATTTATAGCATTACTCCTAAAAAAAATAATTATTTGATGGTAACTATAATCATCAACTAGCTAGTGTTTCCAGCCCATTATACATCCTAAAGTCTTTTATAGCAGTGCGTATATATGACTTCAAGTCAAATATATATATATATATATATATATATATATATATATATATATATATTTGATTTTATTACAAAAATAAATAAATAAAACTCTATTTTTATTTTACCACTTACCAAAAACAGTAATTTCTTAGATTTTCTGCTCTACCTTTTGTATGCTTATAAAGACTCCAAAGTGAACTCCCATATGGTAACAGTTTGTCCTGTTTTTTTCTTTTGTTGAGGAAAGATTTGATTCACGAGTATGAATGTTCTAGTTGATGGTACTGGCTGGCTTGTCTCCCTTGGACTCTACTGTTTTTCAATATTCATTGTTACCCCAAAAAAAGAATATTGGAGCTTGGCAGAGCGTCTCATGCTCTTTTTATATTTATAATATTCGAATTTTATTGATGATTACAGAACTTCATTAAGTATACGAAGCTCTCCGTGAAAAAAATTGAAGGGAGGCATATAAAAATGTAAAAGATAAACATGATAGAAAATATAAACGGTTTGAAAAAAAAAAATAAGAATGCATCTCATGCTCGTAACATGAATTCACAAACTTTCTAGGTAGAAAAATACTTATACAGCTTGTTTTCCTGAGGGGATGAGTGAAATCTCTCCTCTTGAATTCAACACCTCACTAGAGTAATGGGAGATCACCTTAGAGGGGTTTCTTGATTGTTCTTGCTGGTACTTTTAGATTTAGAAATCAACACAATCAATTGGGTTTGCTCTAACAAGGTTAAATGAGCCCATTATAGGTTGCAGTTACGGTGCAGATGGTAACAGAGCCCGATGAGAGCCCATTCATGATCGAATTTAACTTTGAACATCCCCCAGATGTTTCCCCTGATAACATTTTTGCAAGTATGCAAAGGGTCTCTGCCTTTTAATATGTATGAATTTATAGGAAGGAAGGGAAAAAAAAGTCAACTTTTCAGTTCTTTGTGCTGGTACTTGCACCTTGAAAGTGTACAATGCAATCTTGAGTTGTTGGTTCGGCAGGTAAATGGATTAACTAGAGCCAAGAATGGGGTTGTATATGTATTGAACCAATACGAATTTCATTAAAACAAAAACAGCAAATCTGCCCACAAGGGTGGAAGGTGGGGAGGATAGTGCTTGGCGGGCTGATACAGTTTGTTTTGTAAGAAAATTGGAGGAAAATCGGATTTCTATGGCCTTTATCTACTGAGATGTGTTTGTTGTAGGTGAAAAGAAAAAAACAAGCCGAAATGATGCCCCGACAAAGCAATTAATAAATTAGTATAAGCTTCTGACCTCTTTTGTTTAACAAGGTGCGTATGCAAGATGGAGGGGGGGGGGGGGGGGCTATATTGAAAAAGAACCTGAGGTAAATATCTTGGATGCATGTACAACTTAAAACAATTGCCCAAAACTTCTTTCTGCATATTAGTACAGTTTCTAACTTCTTTTCTTTGTTTTCCAGAACATGCGATTCGACATCCCATAGGAACTTTGGAGCTAAATCACGGACTCTTGATGTAATGGATTCCACATCTCTGATGATAACGAATCCCTACACATTAATAGTCATAGTAAGTAAGATTGTATATCGCGGGATACAAAGTCATAATGGCCTAAAGAGGTACGCTCTGTCCATCCAACTTCAGATGGATCCATACACTTGTTTATCTTAGAATCAGACATCGAGGTAGTATCAACATTATGTCATATAATGAATTATACAGTCCATTATTCACGTGCTTGTTAGGAACGATGCCGGAAGATAACTGCACTGGTGTTATGAAAGCAGGTGACATGGAATATAGTTCAAAGAAGCTGGCCATATATAGCTTTACATCTAGTTGCCTCCTAAAGCCTATTCATACTTCATCCTGGCATTCAACATATAACCTCTCTGACCTTTAAGACTTCGATAGACGAAATTTATTGAAAGAGTTATGAAGTACCTGAGGTTGTATGATATGGTCCATCTCCAGCATGATATCCTCTAGCAAGCAACCTTCTCCATGTTCTTTGTAGTGAGTGAAGAGATGGTTGGCATGCAATAGATCATATGTACGTGGATATGTTGAGAATGGCTCACAACTGAAGTTAAAATACACATGGTAAGCAAACTAGCATATGACAAATCCCTCTATGCATGAGGAAAAAGCTGAGCACCATTTTCAATTGATTGATGGTCTCTTACCTATCATGAAAAGCTCCCACGAGACCCCTGTCATAAATAGCTGACAAGGTATATTATTCATGCTCATGGGAACAATATTCATCACCCAAACAGGCATCGAGTTCAAAGTCACAGCAAATCCGCCAATAAAAGCATTCATGTCCATGACATTACGTATACCCGTCTCCTTGATATTCATCAGCTTCCAATAATGGCCAACATGATTTGCCAGAATATGGCATCTGAAGAAAATTCTTCTTCAGTTACCCCTGCAACGAGAATGTGCACAAATTATCTTGTCAGATTGAATATTTAGCATGTTTTATGAGTTTTCCCAGTAATCACAGCAATAGACTCCAAAAGACAAGGTTAAATGCTGGTCATCGTCTGAAATTTCCCATGCAAACCCTGCCCCAGTGATTTTGATGACAGAAAAGCACAGGCAGTCCTAGCCCCTAAGCTGCCTCCAACTACTTGAAACTTTGAAGTGTATGTGATAGTTGATAACTATATCTTTCACTGTGCTCATTGCAAATGCACTGCAGTGCGCACTCAATTTTGAAAATAAAAGCTAATATAGTTTGTAAATTTGAAAAAGATACCGCACTCAGACATGACCAGGGGTCAGGAGGAAAAGCAGGGGTAAACAAATACAATTTCCAGCTACCTTAAGCTCATAAAAAGCACATGAGCGCACCAATTTTTCTGAGACGCTCTGAATATACAGAAAGATGTTCTGGCCTAGGAGGGAGTTTCTGAGAATTTGTTTGTGCACTAATTCTTGGTATGCAGTTTCTTAGTGGAGTTTTCCATGATGGTTTCATGTCAACCACGGTATCACAGATGTTTATTTGCTTCATCTCTGCGTTCCGTGCACGGCATGACTCATTTTCTGGTTTGACCCAGATTGCGGTCTGAACTTCTCGGGCAATGAGTTTCCAGCACATAGCTGAAGTCAGATTTACCAACTTATCCCAAATTAATGGATAATCTTTATCCTTTCTATAAACACATGGAGCTGAATAGACAAATATCCATTATCTCGCAAAGGACGATTAACTTCTTTGAGTAAAATACCATCTGCACTAAAACAATATAACAATAAAATAAAAGCCCAAGGAATTTGTGGAAAACATGTAAAATCTAAACATAAATGAAGCAGATTTTTTAACTCGAGAATCCTAAAAAATGTTCAGGTGCTTGCAAATGCAATGAACAACAATTCAATACTTCCTATCAACACATCAGGGTAGCATCTGCATGTCAAAACACAGTGCACTTTCACTAAAACTGATTTAAAAGTTTGTACTGGGTGAAAAGATAGCTGATGCAAGTCATGTATACAGCAATCCACTGGCATGTATAAAAACATACTGGGAATCATGAATTGTAAACTCCCATAGAAATGCAGCTGTAGTTCCAAGTCTTTAATATTGTTCTTTTGTGTTACTATAGGCCATCCGAAAAGGTAAGAAATCAGAGATCACTTCTTTTGGCTGACTATTATCACTTCAATTGGATGAAAACATTGTAGCAAAATGTACGAAGAGCATGGAGCATTTATCCGAAAGATATGTTTCTTCCTACAAACAATTTTCAAATGCCACTATGCATAACAATGTTCAAGCACCATACCATTCTCATGCCAGTCAACACAACACCTCGAACAATGAACCATCTCAAAAGAGCTTGAGGGATATGGTAGCTGTTTTGTGGCAATGGCAGCAGTCATGGCACCAATTCCTCGTTCTAAAGAAAACTGAATCTGATTTTCACGACCATCTCTGGGAGCAAAAGACATTGTTTGTATGTCCAAAGGAAGAAGATAAGCTGAAAAGCTAGCAACCCCACAGCCAACATACACAACTCTTGAACAACCCCAGCTGAACGCAGATCACCTGTCATCAGTTGTCATATTTTCTAACCTGCACTTCAAAGAAAAATCATAAGAAATGGAACATGATAATGCTTAGGTTTTGGAAATATCATCAATTACTGGTATCATTGCCGTTGTAGGAAATGATAAATTAACCAGTTTGAAAGAGAATAGGTGATATAAGAAGCTTAAGTTCATCTACCTCTTAATGTAATCAGCTGCTCCATGCTTGAAATTAGTGCCACCACCAGGGAACCAACATATTGATATTTCTTGGCATAACCTAATTCTGACTCTTTCTATTTTATTAAAAAAATGGATAAAAATGAGAAATAAATTAAAATTTAGATTAGAATTTGTTTGGCAGTGTGATTGCAGTTGTTTTCAAATAACTCTTTGTGTCGAAATGCATGTCAATGTTATTTTTTTATTTTTTAAAAATCATTTTTGACATCAGCGCATTAAAACGATTCAAAACATATTAAATTTTAGCTAAAAAAATAAATTTTTTAAAAATACGGTTTACACCACGTTTCCAAACAGTGTACACTATAATTTAGACTTTGAGAATTTAATTGGACTTAGAATTATTTAATTAATGGACTCAGGAACCTAATTAATAAATGTCAGAAGTTCAGGGACCAAAGTGAAAAATAGTCATTCCCAAGGACACAAACGGCGCCGTTTTGAATAGCTGTTCATTATCCCTTTCATTTCGCACGGAGAAAGCCTATTCAACAGGGAAAACTGCAGCAATTCGATCCGATCATGGACCACATCTTTTGCCCACGATCCCGCTCGTGGATTGACTAACAGTCCTGTAAATGCAGGACTGTAACAGGGACTGGTTTTGGCAAGCTCTCGGGCTCCATAAAAGGCAGAGCAGAGCAGAGGAAAAAAAAGAAGAAGAAGAAGAAAAAGCCACGAACGGCAGAGAACGAAAAAAACACGGACGAAAAAAGAGCAAACAAACAGAGAAACAGAGGAGGAGGAAGCTCAGGAGACCGAAAACACAAACAAACAAAAAAAGAAACAGAGAAACAGAGGAGGAAGCAGCAGCAATCGGGCAACCCTCCATCACCATCGTCATCGTCTTCACCCCGACCCCGCAGCTGCACCAGCCCCAACAGCTCTTTCACACCGCAGCTCCAGAGCTCCATCTTCAGCAGCAACTGCACCAGAAACGGAGCATTCCAGGAGAAGATCACAGTAGAAACAAAGACGAAATGGAGCGAGAGAAGCAGGGGGAAAAAGAACGAAACAGGCGGGCAAAAACAGAGTAAAAAAAGCAAATATACAGAGAAGAGAAGGAAAGAAAAGTAGAGGAGCAACACAGATACGAGTTGGCTCTGCCATTGCCTTCGTCCCTGCAGACAAAGAAAGACCCAGAATCAGTCAAAACAATTTCACAGAAAGCTGGAGGACTTACAGCGAGAGAGGGACCAAAAACGGAGAGAATTCGGGGGGGAAAGGAAACAGAGGAAGAAACTCAGACAGACAAGGAAAGCAAAAGGAAAAACGCAAGCAGAAAACGCAGGGACCAACATCAACATCACTGTCGTCTTCATTACCTCCAGCAGATCAGGTAAGCAACCTTTCTCCTCCCGCTTTGCTTTATTTCTCCAAATAATTAACATTGCACCACTGAGCAACACGCGTGAATTAGACCACGCGTGTTGCTTTGCCCAGCCGGGCTGGCTGAGCCTAGCCAGCTCATATGAGCTGAGTGGGTTCAATCCTAATAATAATAATAATAAATATATATATATATATATATATATGTAAAAATAAATTTTGTTTTTGTTTTTATTAGGAATAAAAATACTAATTTAAATTTATTTTATTTTATAGTTACGTAATATTTTTCACAGCCAGAGTTTAAAGTATCTGTATTTGAATATTTACTGTCACCAGAGTCAGGAATATTATAAGCAAATCATTGTAGCATAAACTAATAAATGTTTAGGAATTTAAGAGAAAATCAGTAATGCAGTCTGCCTCGGGCAAAACTTTTAAGGGGTGATAATATCTTTACTTTTACGTAACAAGTCCTGTACCATAGAATCTCTGTTAACTAGTTAGGGTTTCTAGTGACAATAATACTAAGTGACGACTTCTTAAATAAGATCATTCCCCATCAAATAATAAGATGTCAGAAATTTATTCTTTTCATTAAATATTTTAAAGAACGTCGCGATATCGGGTACGACGATTCTCATGCACCCAGTTCTAGCCTCCTTTGACTTCAGCAAGATGTGTATGATTCACATTGCTTCTCCACACATAATCCCTGCTGGTTGGGCAATTTATAATTTCTGGAAGGGGCACCAGGCAAAACAAACGCTTCTCAAGTGGAGGACAGTGCCTCTCTAGCTCTTCTCTTCTAGAAAGATCCAAGGCCGGGAGCAAATCTTTCACATAAGAAACATCATGGCAAGGAAGATACTCATTGAACTTAAGGGCATACATTCATCCTACTTTCTGGGATTACTAGTGGTGTTTGTCGACAAGCAATAGTAACTTTGTTGGTGAATGTGTCAGGACCTGTAAGCTAGAAGATACAGTTGATAAACTTGGTAGAAACCTAAGGTTTTAAGTTTCATGTGCAGTCATTAGCAACATGTCATAGGCTGAAACAAATTAAACTAAAGTTCGAGGATGAAACAGACACAGTTTGTGCATGTTCGTGGTCGCATTATCTCATTTTTTACTGCATGAGCTGTGATAATCCAGGTCTAAAGATTGGTTTAACATCTAATCTGACCTGTGGAATGTACATTTATCAATCCCAAATCCAGCATCGACCTAATCCCAAAATAACATCCATATGTGAACAGTGCAATGAGTACTCCCCTGAGGCTTCCTTTTGATAAATAGCACATTGTATGCAACTAGCAACTATGCTTGATGCAAATGAAAAACATTACACAGATGTAAAATAACATCCATATTACCTTCTTTGATCCCCCACTAAAATATACCACTTTCAAGTCTATCTTCCATCAATATCAATTGTCAGAGACCTAGAGTGTCTGCAATTTAATATTACGGTACTCTATTTCTTTGCTTTAGTAGATTCTCATTGTGATCTGTCAATCTATTTTATTAACAACCAATCTAACCCTCCATTCTCACAGGGGAGAAAAGGTAAGGGCTGGTCAGGATCTTAATATGCTTCTATTAACAAAGAAAATGGTATCAATTCCATTCGGAGTATCCAGACATCTACATGTTGAGTGGCCTTGAATGCTGATTGTGAAATTTGTGAGCTCCCTATAAAGTTTCCCAATTGCTACCAGCTCACTGGATTTATTGGCAAAACAATCTCATCAAGCAAAAATTTCTCAGCCATATAGCCTAAATAATCCAACTGGGACCAGCGTATATAAGAAAGACAACAACGTTACATTCCCCAGCACAATTACATATATCATCTCTAAAAACACTATGCAGTGCAATAGATTAAATAAACACAACTATAAAGTCACAAACTTCACAAAAGAGAGAAAGAACTTGCCGTGAGATGAAGAGGAAGAGAGTTGAGAGACATAAATGGAAGCATTGTTGTTTCCAAAACGAGTGCCAGTGTAAAATGAACCCACCATTAATAACAAAGCCACCATTATCATCTGCTCTGATTTTGAATCAGAAGCTGACCCCAATGAGTACCCTCCCATCTTTCTTTTCTCTCTTTCTTGAAATAGAAACTTGGTTTTGCTTCTGCAATTTGTAGGAACCAAAAGAACTAAACTGGCATTTGCAAATTGGGAAAAAAGATATCTTCTTGGAGCTGTTTCAGACACAAATCTAAGAAACAAGAAGTGTTGTGAGTTAGAAAGAGAACTAGAGAGATCATTGCCTGATCGCCTACTTGTTTGTTTTTGTTTTTAATTAATATGGGTATCCAGATCAGCTTGCGTGTATTTCGACTAATTTCACGAGCCCTGAAGTTAACAGTCATGTAAATCTTTAGTGACCTTAAGATTTATGAGACTTGAATTAATGACCTTTAAAAATCAAACCTAAAATCTAACCAACTGAATTATATCAAATTAACCTACTAGTTTTTTTTGTTAATAGTTCAGGTAGTTATTATTACCGACTTTTTTAATTGGCACATGACATTTTTGTTTTATTTGAAAACCAAAATTTAGTCCCAAATGTATGACCCTATATTAGATCATATGTTGGAGAATTTTTAAGGAAATGTTTTCTTAATTATTTTTATTTATTTCCTATTTAATTAAAAAAATTAAATTTATACTTAATAATTTTTTTTCCTAGTTTGTTTAGAATTTTTATTATTTATCCTTTATTTTCAGATTTCTTAGTTTGTTTAGAAAATATTTATTAATAAAATTTTAAATTATGAATTCTTTGTAATTTCTTTTTGGCAAAATTATGTATTTTTGTATTTGTTGTTTCTCTTATGTTGTTTTTGTCTGTGTCAATTAGTACTAGAACCCAACAATCGTGATAGGTATTTGCTTACTGTGTGCTAAAATAATCATGGCTGGAAGATGTAGCAGAACATGATATGCTCATGTAAAAAAAATAGAAGGTTCTCTTCTACAAAAAGATATTCAGAAACTGGTGATCGAATACATGTATAGATAAATTACAAAACTAGCTCGTCATTTGGTAAAGGTGAGGAGTCTAAGGATCGTGATTAGAGTGATAATGAATTCATGATTAATTTTAAGAACCCATTTCAGAGGTATGAATAGAGAAAACAGTTTTTTGATCAAGATGAGTATGATGTTGAAATTAAAAGTTTTTGATGATTTTAGTTCTTTTATGGATTAAAATTAATCGCTAAAATTCGATGAGAATGATAAAGATAATGTTGAAGGAGAAGATTTATATGCAAAAAAAATTTATTTATGTTGAATACCTGTTTGTTTTTGTGTTTCAAAAGCGCTTTTGAAAAAATTTGAAATTTTTTTATTTTTTTTTTGCTTCAAATTAATATTTTTTAGTATTTTTAGATCATTTTGATGCGTTGATGTTAAAAATAATTTTTAAAAAATAAAAAAATATATTATTTTGATATATTTCTGAGTAAAAAACATTTTGAAAAACAATCGCAACCACACTTCCAAATAAACATACATGGTTTGAAGTTAATTTCATATACTTATAAAAGTTGTAAAGGAGATTTTCAAACTTTCTCATGAGGCTCTAGTATGGCTTCCGTTGTTAAGGAGGTTGAACATGACATATATGATTTCTTCTAATGAAAAGGCTAAGTATATAAAAGATTAAAAACTATTGATTAATCATTCAAGAAATAGAGTTAAGAATAATTTGGAATTGAAAACAAGTTCTTTTCAATCTAGATTCTACTGTTTGAGTTTCTAATATATATATATATATATATATATATATATATATATATATATATTACTTATTAGGTAAAAAAATTAAATATTCATATCATATTCATAAAATTTCTTATATTCATATTGGTATCTTAGTATTGTTTAATTATTTAACATAAAATAAAATAGTAATATATATACACACACATTCATAATGGCAAAATTTTAAATAGAAAAAATTACATTGACCCTTCTAAAATCATAAGCAATTACATTTTTTTTTAATTTTAAAAATTACACTTTATATATCATTGTTTATAACAGACATGCGAAAAATAAGTCAATAAAAAAGTTTGTAAAGATTTCAGGATTGCGTTATAATTGAGTTAATGATTAAAGAGCTTTACAATTAAATATTATAACTTTGTAATCAATAAAAAAAAAAAAAAAAACTAATAGAACGTCAAAAGAAATCATTCACTCATCAATAAATGCAATCTCAACCCCCCACCTTGGATTAAAAATACATTAGTGAGAATACTCTTTGATAGAATGCTCTTGGCACAGCTGTTTTCTTCTGTTGGAGCCCCTGACCTTCCCACAACCCTTGTTGGCTCCACAGAGGAGATTAATCAGCAGGAACAAACTTGATTGAGATGCTGGATAGCTCAATCTCGACATTGCCCTGCATGAATTCCATGATGAATTGTCGACCCTTAAAACCTGCCTAGGGCTAATTTGATGATGTCTTTACTTTATTTTCTTTGCCACCCTAAGTTTTTGCCTTTCTTGGAGACCCAATTTGATTCAAGAACTTGAGTGGACTGCTAACGTTCAAATCAGCAAACCCACGAAGCAAAACCCTCGAATTTGGACTTCTCTTGGTCTGATTTGAAACGAGTACTCCTTCAAGATCCCCCATTATCTCCCATGTGTTAATAAGATCTAGATAATTGCTAAAAAAAAAAAGATGTTCTTTCTACAGATTGTGAGTAATGGGATTTACAGAGCATCGAGCAATTGTTAACTTAGTGAACGAGCGAACTTCTATGGCTATCTTTTGTAGCCTCAATCTAGATGGAGAGAATGGTCCTGCACCACGCCTTGTTACTTCAGAAACTCCAGCAGTATTTAGGAAAATCGTATGTTGATGTCATGAGTATTCAAAATGGAGCCGGCGAAAACAATTAATATCTTCCTACTTCACCTTTTCCAAATTCAAGAAACCAAATGATTGAATAAGTGGAATTTATAAGAAACCAAATTCAGGAAATATGGGTTTTAGAGAGAGAGGGAGGGAGGGAGAGAAGGAAGGGTTTGTCGGAGAGGGAAGAGTGGACATGGTTTGGTTTTGTGTTTGATTGATCTGTCGTTACCTTGTTCATGTTTGTTTTTTCTGTAAAAATTGTTTAAAATGTTTTTTAATTAAAATTAATATTTTTTAGATTTTTTAGATTATTCTAATATACGGATATAAAATTAAATTTTAAAAAATAAAAAATATATTATTTTTATACATTTCTGAGCGAAAACAATTTAAAAAACAATCACTACCAAAATATCAAACACTATCTGCATTTGATTATTAAAAAGTATTCTTTGATAGACCTGTGCTCTACTACGGGTCAAATTAAAAAAAAATTAATTGTGAAAATAAAATACTAAGAATATGAGGATTTTTTAACAATGTCATTAAACCCGAGTAAATGGATAAATCTTAAAACTTCTTAACCTGATTCCTTGCTCAACACGAGTTTTTAATTAAACCACATCATAATTGACTGGATGTAAATCGGATGATTTTATGAGTTTAAAGGCAATTCAAATGACCGGTAAAAGTATAACTTAACTTATTAAAAAAAAATAAAAAACACTAAGATGAAAACTTTTTTAAAAGTATTGAGATGGTGATATATTGAATGACCTTGGTTATTCTGCAACCTAGTTCATGAAATCAACTGGGTTTAATAACTTAATTTTACTAAAAAAATCACTTAATTATATGATAAAAAAATAAATGCTCATAATTTCAAATATCAACCCTAAAATATATGTTTGTTTCAGATAGTGATGAACTATACAAAGCAGAAAAAACTACTCATAAATTTTATTTCCCAACAAATCTAACATTGAATAATAAAATAAAAAATATAGTTTTTTTAATTATTAACAATATTAATTAAAAGATTAAATTTCTACTAAGAGTACTATTAAGCCTATGAAGTGAAGCTTTAAGAGTGAAATAAAAAATAAAAAAATTAAATGATGAAAAAATTAAAATAATAATAATTAATATTTTATAAATTATTTCAAATAAAATAAGTAACAATCAAAAGAATGAGAATCAAATTTGATAGATAAAAAATTTCAATAAAAAAATGATACGGAAAAAGCAAATACCAATTATAAAAATAAAGACCAAAGTTAATATAAAAATTAAATTTTAAGAGATGAAATTAAAAAATAAATATTCAAAACAAAATATATATAGCAATCAAAAGTATCAGGATCAAATTTGATATAATCAGCAAATAATGACATTTCTAAATTTTTCACAACTTCCGGAAAGTGTTTTCCACCCAAATTTTTCAGGAAAACACTTTCCTGAAAATTAAGTTAAATTTTTCTTTGACTGGAAAGTGTTTTCCGTTGACCAACTTTCTTAATGGCAAACATACACATGAAAGTTTGGAAAGTGGTTTCCCGAAAACCATTTTCTGAAAAACAAACACAACTAAACCATGTCAAATTTCAAAAACATTTTCCTGGAAACCAAGTCAAATTTTCCTTTGACTGCAAAGTGTTTTTTGTTGACTGGAAAGTGTTTTTCATTGATCGGAAAGTGTTTTCCGTTGACCACATTTTCTAATAGCAAACAAACACAGGAAAGTTTGGAAAGTGGTTTTCTAGAAACTACTTTTCGAGAAACAAGCATGGCCTTAAAGAGCTCTTTTTTTTTCTATTATAAATTAAACGGTTCATTGAGTCATTTGGAAACGCTGTCAAAACAAAGTTTAAATTTTTTTTTTTTTTGTATGTGTTTAAATTATTTAAATTATTTTGCTATGAAATACCCCCTACATCTCGTCTGAGGTGAATTATTCCAAGTTCAACAACTTGCAATAAAAGAAAAATATTTCAGATGGGTTGCTAAGACCATAAAAACTTGAGAAAAAAAGGTCTGACAGCCAATCTGCACATCAGTTTGAAAGCTGACAATTAAGAAATGATTAAGGGCCCTTAACTACTGTTACAACCTCCTAAATTAAATTGGTTTTGTTGAAGGAAAGTGTTCTGTCTCAGTCTAGGTGGACATCCATCGTAGAGACTGTAGGCTTGTAATTGTCTCTGGGTTAATGGTGGACCTCTAATATTTAATGCTCTGTCTAGGGGCCAGGCTCGTGATTGATGGGCACCTTTTCTCGTTGTGGGAGAAGAAACAATGATTTAACGATAAGTTTGCATAAAAGTAGATAGAGGGGTGTAATTGATTTAATTCTCAAATATTAAGGATCTAATTAGCCTTTCTTAATCACGCTAAAAAAATATCAAGTTCTTACAAACCAAAAATACTTCTGGTAAGCATGAAATCACTTTTAGAACAGAGAGTCTGAAACCCACTAGCTTGTCCTGGTCATAAAACGATAAAGTCCATTTTTTTCTTTAACCAAAGTTGAAGGAGGCAAAGGAAGTTTCCTGGAAAAAGGTCACGCATACGATATCTTTATCCATCCAAGCGAAGACTAGTGATTTGATTCGCTTATTAAAACGAAGATTAATAACATAAACAAGACAAAATGATCAACACTGAATGTCGTTTTCCTAATCCTTAAGCAAGATAGTGATACTTATTGATATGTTTTGCAGAAAAAATTGCAATGCATTTTTAACTGTTTTCTTCCATGCATGATCCCCACCAGAATTGATCAGACCAAGCATGAAACACGAAACCATGTCCGCGCCCCTCACTTCACGCCAAAATCGCCCATTTTCAGCGACTTCTATCGGTCTCAACGACGACCTATAGAAGGGAGATGAGTGTGATAAACGCATTTAACTTGATTGAGTCTGAAGAACTAAATCTGGATTCCATTGGCGGACCTTTTACCAATAGGGCTCCGATTCTACTGTCAGCAACACTTTCCCTTTAAGAAGTGATTACGGGTTCGGTGTTTCAAAGAGAAGTCAATCTCGTATTCTAAACACCAAATAAGAAAGAGAGAAGAAAAACCTGATGGAGGATAATGTCTTGTAACCCACCGTTTATCTGTTTTGAATAAATCATCAGCCAATATAAAAGGTTTCGATAGGTTTTTTTTTTTTTTAACCTTTTCCTCAAACATTGAAGGTGACAGAGATGCGATGATAGTACTTTAGTATATCGATCGACTTGAAACCCTAAAACAACTTGCACAAAACTCGACCATAAATTTAATAATTCGAGGATCTAGACAAAGAAATTAGATTAATTATATTCATTTAAGGTGGT
>Ga0325410_1000180_pt1 | contig 61193 bp, 35 predicted proteins | sample PopdelMetagenome_16_FD_206182 | JGI IMG/M metagenome (GOLD analysis project Ga0325410, IMG submission 206182) | Populus deltoides microbial communities from Bellville, Georgia, United States - Xylem-PdIQD-R3 | ecosystem: Host-associated > Plants > Phyllosphere > Stem > Wood/Secondary xylem... | reverse complement strand
TTTAATAAAAACCATTTCTTTTTTTTTTTTTTTTTTTTTTTTTTTTTGTGTTTGTGCATCTGCACCCATTTCTTACCAAGAATAAATAAAATAAAATATATTCGTATAAAACCTAAAAAATAAATTATAAAATAATTAAAATACTCTTTTGAAAACTTTAAATACATATAAAATATTTTTAAAAAAATCTTTATTTAAAAAATGCTATACAAACAATCTAAAAAAAATAAAAAAGAATGAATATTAATTTAAATATAAATTAAAAAAATACATATTAAAAATGTATCGAATAAAAAAATTAAATTATATAAAAAAAAAGATTATATGCTAACAGCCTTGGTAAGCCAGGTTTCTGCACTTGACTCAATTTAAATAAAGAATGGATAACATGATTTCTCATTAACAAAGGAAAAAAAGCAAGGGCTCACGTGCTTGGGCATGCAAGTATAGAGTGTAGTCCATCCTATTAATAGAGGAAAAGAAAACCCATGTATGCGGCCTGCAAGCATAAAGCGGTAAATATGTCAGGTGTCAAGAATACCAAATAATAATTTTTTTTCTAAAAGAATTAAAAAAGGGAATAAATAAATAAATAAATAAATAAATTATAAAAAAAATAAAAATAATAATTATAAATAGATTAAATATAAAATGATAAATATTTTGATTTTGTGAAGCGCAAAATTGCCATTTGTACATTGATTTATAACATTGTATAATTAGCATAGCCCTAAAATTAATTATGACTCATTTGTGTTAAGCACGTGGGATGATCGAGACAACTTCCATTATATTCAAAGTACTTGACTAAGTGCCACAGAAATGAAAAATAAAAATAAAAACCACCCAAGTTGATGCGTGATCCGTAACAAATTAAGAAATTAGATGACGACCGCATGAGGAACAATGGTCACTTTGCGCACAATCATCTTGCAGATTTCAAATTCTGTACCCTTTGGTGCAGTTTTATCATCATTAACAAGGAGGATCCTGGCTATTGTTTTTTTTTTATTTATATAAATAATTGGTTAATATGTATGTATTTCAATTAATTTTATAAACTATAAAATTAATAATTATATAAATTTTTTAATCCTAAATTCTTATTACTTGTCACTTATAATTAGATTCGACACTTTATAAATGATGATGACTGATCTTCATTGTAATGGCACTAAAATAATATTTTTTTATGTTATTTTTTTAAAGTATTTTATATTTAGAAGTTTATTAAAATAATATAAATTTTTTTATTTTTTTAAATTATTTTTAATATTAATCTATTAAAAAATTGAAAATATAAAAAAATAACTTAAAGTAAAAAAATAATTTTTTAAAATACAAAATCAAACAGTGTTGTCGTTGACAAATGCCACGGTATCCACTTGACCAAATCCCCAATTCATCTCTCTCTCTCCAAAAGTCACCAGAAATCTTGAAGAAAAAACGTATCGGTTTAGAGTGTATTTGACAGTGTGGTTGCGGTTGCTTTTCAAATAACTTTTCATACAAAGATACATGCAAATGATGTTTTTTTTATTTTTTAAAAATTATTTTTGACATCAACACATTAAAATGATTTGAAAACACTAAAAATATATTAATTTAAAGTTAATAAAAAAATAAAAAAATTTAAATTTTATCAAAAACGCTTTTAAAACACAAAAACAAACAGACTCTTGATCACAAATAGACAAAACTGTAATTCAACAAGTAATCATAACTAAGGATTAGCCATTAATATTTGATTAAGATAATTAGGGCAGCCAAAATCATGATAACACAAAGGAAAAATCCAAGAAATAATGGGAATGTGTCACGAATCAAGGAAGAAGATATTACTAGCAGGTAGCAGCCACTAAAAGAGAGGTCCTTTAGCGACCAGAAACCCCGGCCCCATGGATGTCTCGTCGGCTTACCGGAGGTCTCCCCACTCTTTCCAAATCAAAAGCTTGATATAAAACAACCCCGCCTCCTAATTTCTCATGATCGCCTAACATTAATTATCACTGTAAATTTCAGTTTCGAAACCTTAAAAGACAAGATTTGAGGTCTCCCAACCCCTTCGTCTCCCTACTTTTCACTCTTTCTCTGGCCTTAAAATTCTCAAGACAGCCAGTTTTTTAACTATCTTTACTGAATTCAAAGTTCGGACAAATTCTTTTATTCGTAGGGTACCTGGATTTTTTTAAAAGTAAAATAAATCTCCAGGTTTTTAAAAAAACTTATTGATATTATCATTAAATTTTAAAATATAATTAATTTTTAAAACAACCATCAAAATAATATTTTTATCATAGCTAATATTATATTTCTAACTAAAATATATATTTTTAAATATCACGTCCCAAATTTTTTTTAATATCACGTCCTAAATATACTCTCAACAATAATACTTTTTAAAAATATTTTTTATTCAGTAATGTATTAAAATAATTTTTTTAGATTTATTTTTATTTTTAATATTAATATTTTAAAATTATTAAAAACAATAAAAAAATATAAATTTAATATTTTTTAAAGATAAATATATTCTTAAGAGACATCCAGCAGAATTGAAAACGCAAATACCAAACAAGCAATTTAATAGTAGCTTAGGGTTACCTTCTACATGCCAGTTACTTGTGTTTTTTAAATCTATAAAGCGAAAAAGCTTCTTCTCCCCTTAACACTTGATAGCTTTTCCTTGTTGAAAATTAGGACCTCGCTTTTTAAAGAGAAGAGAGGACTGCTTTCAAATGCAAGAAGAAGAGATTTTGAACTAAGAGAGATTAACTGGTAGCAGAGAAAGAGAGAGAGAGAGAGAAAGAGATTAACACGATGGTGGCAATTAGGAAAGTAGGGAAGTACGAGGTAGGAAGGACAATAGGAGAAGGAACCTTTGCCAAGGTAAAGTTCGCGCAAAACACGGAGACTGGTGAAAGTGTAGCCATGAAAATTCTCGATCGAAGTACCATCATCAAACATAAGATGGTCGATCAGGTTAGCAAGTTAACCTCTTTTTGTTTGTCTGGGTTTGAATTAGATTACAAGAAAGCACAGTAATCTGGCAAAAGAAGAGAAATCTCAGTTTGAATTGATGGGTGCTCGATAGATTGGACAGGAAAAGAATCAATGGAAGGGTTTTTTTAATAGCCAAATAAGTTGTCAAAAAAGAAGAAGAAGAAAAGAAATGAAGGAAGGAAGGATCCTATCTTTGAAATGGCTAAATTGACAAGGCATCAGCTTTATGTTCTTAATTTTATGATCTCATGCCAGAGGAATCATCACTTCACGGCTTGTAAATAAAGAAACTAGCTAGTTAGTTTAGTGGCAAGTGTATGGATTGGATTCTGGAAAAACAATGTCTCCTTTAACAATATTATGGATTTCAAACATGTGAATGAGTGGGATTGCTTTCCCCGTCGCTTATTGGATTTGAACCCTCTCTTTCACTCACCCAGGTTGATCCAGTGACCTGCAACATACTAGCTAGAAATGACTTTGCTTTGATACATAGTAGTATATCATGTGATCCAATCATAAACCCCTTCAACAGGGAGCATCTGAGCTGAAGTTTTCTGGTTTGAGGCAAATGCTTGGATTTTGTTGTCTTCCATATTATGATGTTTTGAATATTGGTAGCTTTCTTTTGGCTAAAATTCATCATATCTTATATTCGTATAATTTAAAACACTTTAGGTTGTTACACAACCGCTTCTATCTTCCTCACAACATCTTTCTTTTTTCCCCGCAGATAAAACGGGAGATATCTATAATGAAGCTTGTTCGACATCCTTATGTCGTGCGCCTGCATGAGGCATGGAGTATTAAATTTTTATTTTTTAAGGATATTATGTCTTGTAGGACTGTGTGGTTTGTATTTTTTCCGTTACCAATTGTGCTTCCTCCTAACTCCTACCATTTTATGTTAGGTTTTAGCAAGCCGAACAAAGATTTATATAATATTGGAATTCATTACAGGTGGTGAATTGTTTGACAAAATTGTGAGTAGTCAAAATTCAAATCCAACACTCAAGATGGATAGGCATTTTGTAGTCTTGACATAATATTCCCAGCTCAACACTAATACATGATTCTTGTTAACCATGATTATGTAGGTGCATCATGGACGACTTAGTGAGGCTGAAGCTAGGAGATACTTTCAACAGCTTATTGATGGTGTGGATTATTGCCACAGTAAGGGAGTCTACCACAGAGATTTAAAGGTGTTGTTTTGCTGACATCCAGAAAGCTGTTGTTCAGTTTCTTTTTTGCTGGGATCTGATAGTTCATGTTATGTACAGCCTGAAAATCTTTTACTCGATTCACAAGGAAACTTGAAGATTTCTGATTTTGGTCTGAGTGCACTGCCTGAACAAGTAAGATCCTCATTGAGAGTTCTTGTTGTTACTATTTTAGATCATCAGACTTGAAGGAATTAACAACACAATGGTTGCTAATTTGGCAATTCTTGTGTGCGCAGGGAGCTAGCTTGTTGCGGACAACATGTGGAACTCCTAACTATGTTGCACCAGAGGTAACTATGATAGTGTTTAGCTTCTAGCTTGAATGAAAAATTAAATCCAAGCATGCTTCTGTAAGTTTTCATTTTCTGGTCTAGGTACTCAGTCACAAGGGTTATGATGGTGCTATCGCAGATGTGTGGTCCTGTGGGGTCATCCTTTATGTTCTGATGGCAGGATATCTTCCATTTGATGAGCTTGATCTCACCACATTATATAGCAAGGCATGAACTTATATCACGTGCACTTACTTGGGATTATTGGTAAATTTTGTGTTTTCTTAATTATGAGGATTGTTTTGTCTTTGTTGCCATTTTTTCTTGGATTGGGACTTCATTTTACCTCCAAGTAATTAAGGAAAGAACTCTGGAATAAAGTATCTTTGGATGTTTTGCAATCCTTTAATGGCAGGGCACTATTGATTCTTTCTCTTATGTTAGACTCTTCGGAGGTCTTAGTGAGGCTTAAGTTTTGAACTAGAAAACTAATCAAATCAAGTAGGTACTTTCAGTTTGCACCATCTAATCTTGAAATCCTGTAAAGAGCTCTACTCTTAACAAAAAATATTATATAGTACAACATATAAATCTGAAAATCAAAACTTTTAGCTAAATCTCTTCCATGTTTATCGTCATCCTTCAATCTTGTCAAACTGCACTTCTTAGCATATATTAGTATTGTTCATCATGTTATTCTTTTCTTATGATCTTATTGATTTTATTGATTTTTTCAAATGCTTTCAATAGATTGACAGAGCAGAATTTTCTTGCCCATCTTGGTTTCCAGTGGGAGCTAAATCTTTGATTCATAGAATTTTGGACCCGAAGCCTGAAACAGTAAGTATTGGCTATGTTACAAGACATTGCTCTAGGTTGCAGACTGTGGTCAATTACAGAAAACTTAAAATTAGTATAATATGTTGCAAGCCAACTTGAAAATTTATTAGAAGTAATGAAATAGATCCCCACTTAAGGAAAAAATGTTTCAACATCAAACTGAACTGGAATTGTCCTTATTTTTCTTTATTTTATTTTCATCTGAAAACTGAACTCAATTTCTAATTATGCAGTTGATAGAGATGAGTTTTGCATGATTCACTAGTTCAGAATTTTTTTTTTAAAAAAATCTAGTGTCATGCACATATGCTGTGCCATTTGCATGATAATCTAGTGCTCCTAATCTCTTGTAAAGGTGATGTTCAGTGCCTTTATTGGGCATATCATCTCCATCATATTTTGCTGATAATAGTGTCCAAGTGTTTAATTTAATTTAGTGTCTTAAGTTAGTTAATTTGCTTTGGTGTTTCTGACTCCATGCAGCGTATTACAGTTGAACAGATTAGGAATGACGAGTGGTTCAAGAAAAGTTATGTTCCTATCAAACTTGTTGAGTATGAAGATGTGAACCTTGATGATGTAAATGCAGTTTTTGATGATCCCGAGGTTGGTCCAGATGCTAAATGCTGTTCCATAATTTAAGAATCTTGAAACTTGAAAGCTTTTCAGTTTGATGCTTTTGGCTTTATTTACTGCTCTGAGTGTTCGATCATTGATTTATATTTTAACAAGAAGACTACTGTTTGCCAGCATAACAAATTTTAACAAGACATTTCACCTTCAACTTGGAGGTAGTCTCATGCTTACTGATGTCACCCTCTAGCCCTCAGTTTTGGTTTCACTGCACATGCATGCTCTAATTTCTGGTGGTCAAATTCTCTAGAAGTCACTTGAATTGGGCATTCTCTTTCTTTATCAATAAACATGCTACTCTAACCCCTTGTAACTATGGTTGCCATCCAGAATAAATCAATTTGGTCGTATATTTAAGATGTGTTTCCTTTAATTGGAAGTGGCTTTGTCTTCTCTCTCCTATTTGCATTCTTGATGAGATGGTTTGCTGTAGGAGCAAAGGGTTGATGAACAACACGGGAATGAGGAGATGAGTCCCTTGATTCTTAATGCGTTCGACTTAATAATTTTATCTCAAGGCTTGAATCTTGCAGCCCTATTTGACCGTGGGCAGGTATGGATCATCAAATGTGCCACTTACATTTTCTTCGTTGTCTCTTGAAGAGTGCTATATTTGAACAGCATGATTTATCACTTCCAGGCACATTATGAGATTCAATTATTTTCTTAAAACTATTATTGTAAAGCTCTTCGCCTCCCATCCAGCATATCAGTATCATAGATTATATGTTTTGTATCATCTCACCATTTTCCGCTCTTGTATACAGTTTAAGGTATGTAGGCTCTAAAGATTTAGGAGGGTCTAATTTCTGTTTCCATTAGGACTCTCTGAAGCATCAGACACGCTTTGTTTCAAAGAAGCCGGCAACTGTTGTATTATCAAGCATGGAAGTTGTTGCACAATCAATGGGTTTTAAGACTCATATTCGCAATTTTAAGGTAGACAGCATTGGTTCTTATAACTGTACTCTTTTCTTTTGCTCCCCCTAATGGTCGTAATAAATGAATTAATATGTTGGTACAGTTATGTAGCAGTATTAGACTTTGCCAAATTCTAGAATTTCTATATTCAATCTAAGCAGAGATGCTGTGTTACTTTTCAGATGAGAGTGGAAGGTCTTTCAGCTGATAAGGCTGGTCATTTCTCAGTTATTCTGGAAGTAGGCTCTCAGCTCCAATTCTGCTGTACATTTTTCAGCTGCTTCCATATCTCAGTCTACTAACTACTAATCACAATTTATTGTTAATTTTCTGGTTGAAGGTATTTGAAATCGCTCCAACATTTTTAATGGTAGATATCCAGAGAGCTGCTGGAGATGCCGCCGAATACCTCAAGGTCAGTTGTTTAGAGATTGATCTATCCAGTTTGCATCTATTCACATTTAGTGCTGTGATGGTAGTCGCAAGCTGAAGTCAGCTTGCGAGAAAACTTTCCTGAAAACGGTCTCTCGCTTCCTTTAAACTGCTAGTATAAAAGGATGTTCTTCTTTCGTGCAGTTCTACAAGAACTTCTGCTGCAATCTTGAGGATATCATCTGGAAACCATCCACCGAGTCGAGCAAATCTAGAATGACCAAGTCAAAGAGCAAAAGGCGCTGATTTCATTTCCTGGATCATCATCACGTTGCAGTACCAGTGTTTTGATGCATGCTGCTGATTATGCATAACTGTACTGACATCTCTCGGTGATGTGGTCTTAGCTTACATAACCCTTCCTTTTATGTCATCTAACACCTCCACCTCTCCCATGTTCCGGAAGGGTAGAAAATATATGCATAGTTGTTTTTGTTTTTTCTTTATGATTTACTGTGTGTATCTTTGTTCACTTGAGTTCCACCATTGTAATGCTGTTTTGTAGCCATAACATGTAACATTTATATATGTATGTATGTTAAAAGGATGAATTGATAATGAAGTTTTCAATGAGAATGTTCATCTTTTGAATATTAAAGATAATTTAATCCCACGGCATAATCTAAGATTTGTAGCCGTCTCAAGTGAATAAAAAAAAGGGCCTCCGTCTCGAATCAAATGTCCTCGGACTTTGTTTACAGCAAGAGCTCAAGAAGCCTTCCATGTCAGAGTAGCATAACTCTTCCTAGCCAGCATACATGAAACGAATTTTCATGAAATCCCAAACAGTTGGAGAAAATAAATTAGCAGGTAATCCTACTCAACCATATGGAAATGTCAGAAGAGCATGGGAATCTGCACATAAACATTGTCCATTAACCAACTTATGAAGCCGCTTTCTGTTTTTAAAGATGATTTCTTTACAAGTCAGTGATGAGACAACCTCCATAAAATCATGGCAATCCTTGCACATAGTGGTCCTTTTGATGACCCGTGCAGGTGCACAACGGGCGTATTCAATAACCCATATGCTACTCCTAACTTCTCACTGGTAAACAGCAGAAGAGAATGTCTTCTCTCCGGCTTCCTCTTCCTCGTCGTCAATTACCTCCATATTTTCTACCAGCTTGTAACCGAGATTCTTTGCTTTGTCAGCCAAATCATTCAAGAGTTTGCAGCTCTGAGTTGTGGGGCCAGTTTTTTTTTATTTAAAGATTGAACCTGTCCCTTAATGCTGATCCTACTCCAGTTCTTTAACTTTCCGATTTTCTCCTCATTCATCAATTTTCTCAAATATAGAAACATCGTCCCACCTCTCTGCAGAGATGTACATATCTAGCAACATGACATAAGTTTCAGTATTTTTGGGCTTCAGTTTGAGTAACAATTCAGCGGCATAAAAACCCAGTTCTGCATTCCCATGCTTCGTACACCCTGCAATTAAGAGCAACCTTATGAACTCGTATGGCTCTACATCCATTCTCTTGATGATATCAAAAGCTTCATCTAGCCAACCCAGCCTCACAAACATGCCAACCAAGTATCCATAATGGACCATTACAGGCTTAATTTTGTATTCCTTTTGCATCATCTCGAAATATTCATTTGCTTCGTCGACCATTCCAGCATGGCTACAAGCAGCCAGAACGCCCACGCAAGGAATCGTGTTTGGTCTGAATCTAGCTAGCCTCATGTATTCAAAAAGCTGCACCCAGCTGTGCGAAACTTGTGATCATATACTAGTCCAGGATATCAAAGTTCTTTTAGAGATCTCCAGAAAAGCTTTTCTTGTCCTCTCAATGCTCCCAAACTTACCGTACATATCCACAAGTGCAGTTCCAGCAACTACATCTGATAAAAACTACCCGTTTCATAGTCTGGGCATGTATTTGTTCCCCCTGCGCTAAGGCTGCCAACCTACTGCATGCTGTTAAGATACTCGACAAGGTGAATAGATCAGGTTTCCTGCCGGAGAGATTCAACATCAAATACATGCTGAGTGCTGTGCTGAAAAATTATCCTTTGCAGGATCCATTGCTTGTGCATGACCTGCAATCATTGTATTCCACGTAATCAATTTCTTGTATTCCATTCCATCAAACAAATTCTCCGCCTCATCAATGCATCCACATTTAAGGTAAAAATGCTTGAGAGAATTTGAGATGCGTGCAGGTTTGATTCATGGCCAAGTATAGTGCTCGATGAATGAACCTGCACCCTCAGATCCAAAGATTATATTGTGCTGCACAAGCTTAACACACTAGTTAGCGTCGGTTCGACATTCTCAAGAAGCATTTCAATGAAAAGTCTTAATTCCTGCTCTGCCATTGTCACCACAAGCAGATAGAATCATAGTCCAGGAAATTACATCCTTTTCTCCTGTCTCGCGAAATGCTTTGACCGAAGATTCCAAGCTGCCAAATTCTGAGTACAAACCACAAAGAGCATTTCCAATACTGGAGTCATGACTGATCCGGTATTTAATGAATGAAGGCATGGAACTGTCTCCCCAATGCAATAGACTTCAAAGAAGAACAGGCATTCAAAGCAATTGATAGAGTGAAATTTGAAGGAAAAGAACACGTCTCCCAAAACCGCAACAGCCACCTTGTGAATTTTGAACATAACCAGTGATTAAAGTTATCCACACGACAACATTACTTCTAGGCAAATTATCAAAAACTTTTCTAGCATTTACCATCACCCCACATTTAGCATAAACATTAACAAGAAACGACATCACAAAAAACTATTGATGGGTTCTAGTCTTTATCATGTGGGCTTGAACAATTTCAGTATCTGGGACTGAAACCTTGTCCATGCAATGTTGTAAACGAGGAACAAAATAAGGAATAAATTTGTTTGCACTCTTTTCATCAATGAGAGCGCTTCGCGAAACTCCAAAGGCTTAAATGGTTCAAAGTTTGCATCCAATCGGGAGTATATAGAACTTCTGTGAAACGAAATGTTGGGGCTCTAAGATTTACAGATGCAACTCAGTGTCAGCAAAGAGTGAAAATAGGAAAGCCAAAGCCAAGTATTTGGTCAGTAACTAAAACATTCCCAACCAGATTTTCAAGAATATTATTAATTTAGCTCTTAATGAAGAGCAAGTAAAAATTATTTCCATTCACCAACAGTACAGCAAAGAATTGAAGACACGGAAAGATGTTGTTTGACATCCATACATACATACGGGCTCTGTTTCTTTTGATTACGCACAACTAAGGAAGAGAGAGTTTGAATACTTCCACCCTGCACACGGAGAATACCGAAAACCAGGAAGAAGAAGTTTAGAGAAAAAATCAGCAATGAAAACACTTTGAAGCAACAGAAACACAACCATAAAAAAAAAAAGAGCCATGCTAACTAAATACTTAATGAATTAGATTTTTTTTATAAAATAAAATAAATGGTAGATTTCTTCATAGATTCTCTCCTTCGACAATGATGGCACGACTTCTCTTCGACCAAACAATCTATTTTGCCCTACCAGACACTTAATGAGTGAAATATCCTAATATTAGGCTCCCTAGGATATTCTCGATTTTTTTTTCCTTTTGATGCCGACGGTTTCAATTGTTTGTTGGGTTTTACTACTAATAAGAATGCTAGTGGGTATTCACAGATCATGTTTCTAGTATATCTATAACTAATATCCAAATAAATATACATACCCTATTTATTATTCTTCTAGAATATCAATTAATTGGATTTTAAGAACTCATTGTCCGAATAATATTTATTATTTAACATAAAATAATATATGCATAAACACACACACACATATAAATATAAATATTTATGTATTTTGAGATACGTATACATACATTAAATAATGAAATTATAGATATTATATGTATACATGTCTATAATGTTAATATTATAGAATGTATATATTATAATAAAAGAGAAAGGTATAAATGCTTGCATATACATGTATGATTATTCGCATTTGTAACACAAAACGTTCATTCCTCTCATGTTTTGTTTCTGCATCTTCTCGGTGTTGCGCGACCAAATAAACAACAATAATTTCATCTTGAATTAGTAGAGGGAAGTCCAACAAGATCCTTTGATTTAAAACGCATTCATCTCTTCTTTGCTCGCTTTGAAATTAAAAACACGGCGGGTTCAGGCAATCGATATATCTGCAGAGAGAAATTGAAGGCAACGATGAAGATGTAGAATCTCGATGTGATTGATAATGTTGATGTCAAATTTACTATTCGAATGTGACATTGTTTGAAGACATTGGGAGATAAAACGACACATGGACATGCCTATCAACTTTCATGCATTCGTTGAAATTTAGATCTGCGTGGTATACATGACTTCTGTTGGAGCATCGTGACCATGTACGAGGAAAGCGGTTTACAATGCCTTTATTCAAGTAGTCATGACCATTCTTGACATATGGTTTCAAGAATCCACACACCTTGCACCATTAGAGCCTTCTCAGTCCTTGTATTTCATTGTTTCCTTCTCAAATCCAACTGTAGGGAATTGCTTTGCATACTCTTCAACATCATGACGGAGCCTCGCAATCTCAGAATGATGTCCATCTGACTTCATGGCTGCTACAAAATCCTTCAACTTCGTTCCTGAATTTGCAGCATTATAAGTCGCTATCAGCGTATAACCATGGAGTATATGACTCTGGACCATGCATTATATCATTAAAAATAAAATCCAATTTGAATTTGAGAGAGGATAGTAAAGGACCTTGTGCATCTGCCTTGATCTTCAAGGCCAACTTCACAGCAGCATCGAAGAATTCAGCTACTTTCACAAAATCTCTCTCAATAAAACCCCTTGAAGTGAGAGCCGGGGTTCCTGGAGCACCAAAAAGCAAGGGGTTCTAAGAAAATTGAAGCACATAATCAACAATCAGTAACTACAAGATGGACGAACACATGAGGAACACCTTACCCATTCGAATTCCACCAGGAACCATGGCAGATACATCTCCAGGAACAGTGTTTTTATTAGCTGCAATGTGGACTAATTCCAGAACCTTTTCAACTCTTGATCCATCAATACCCTGTCAAACAAAATTTCAAAATAAAGTATTGATTCTCTTTTTTATGCTAAAAATGGTTTCTAGCCGAGCCCATGCAAAAGGAATCCAGACTGATTTCAACTACATTTCTTAAGTTCGGAAAATTATAATTCTTCCAAGGCATTTGAAGTTTTTGATTTCATGGCATCAATATTCTTGTCAGAATCAGGATTCAAAAATTTCTTCATCCATTCCTTTTTTGATAAGCAAAAAAAAAACCCTCCCTGCAGAAAGGTTTATCTGAGAGTGTTTCTATATCAAATCATTAAGCTTCACAGGCAACATTTTTCCTAAATTTACTGATGGTTTCAGACAAAATTCTCTCGAGTTAAACATGGAAACTTGTCGTAGGGATGTGTCCATCATGCATAAGCATCACCATAGTTGTAATATGAATTCCCTGTTTAAAATACACAATTACGAGGTGCATTATTTAATCAGATAAAGAAATCCATTCCTCATACCTTGTTTCTTAAATTCACCAGGACTAGATGGTTCTCAGTGCCACCAGATACCAGTTCATAGCCCTTCTCTATCAAGCTCTGCAAATACAGTAGATTACTATTGCTAAATCACTCTGGTAAGATAATGAGATACAGCGCGCACTTGTTAAAAAAATAAGCACAGCTATGGCCAATCTGCACCAATGAAACGTTAAGAACTCTTCATGGTACCTGAGCAAATTTTGAACAGTTGCTGAGAACTTGCTCTTGGTAGGCCTTGTACTCTGGAGTTCTCGCCTAGAATCAATGATTTTCAAGGGTCCAGATCATCAGGAAGCCTGGCCAAAATGATTCTAGGAATTTCTGGATGCAATCATGCATCATTTTAACTAGTAAAGTAGTCAGAGGGAGTGATCTGTGGGGAGCTGACCTGCTTTAGTGCAACCGCTAAACCAGATATGGTATGATTGTGTGGACCACCTTGAAGTCCAGGAAAGACTGCCTGATTGATTTTGTCTTCATAGTCATACATCACCTGTGGGATGAAACTCAATTATTAGTTTATTTACTGTAGGTGTTCTATTTTAGCACTTCTATGTTCAGTAATGAAAGATTTGAAAAGATGATTGCATGCAAACAGGAAGAGCCAAGTTGAATGATTAATTAATCTATTTTAAGTTGATCATAATAGTCATCCTCCCCTCTTATTTGAAATCTGGACTCACTTCTTTCCCTTGTTTGTTAATTTCTTTCACCCCCTTCCTGAAGAAGATCATAGCCCCCCGTGGACCTCGAAGTGACTTGTGCGTGGTGGTTGTAACGACATCTGCATATTCGAAAGGAGATGGAATAACACCTGCTGCAACAAGCCCACTGATGTGTGCCATATCAGCCAACAAAACTGCCTTTTGCTTGTCACAGACCTGCCAATCCATCAGAACTGAAAATCTCAATGTTTAGGGGCAATAAATCCTAATCCTAATCTCTAAACAGTAAGTATGATAGAAGTTTAAATGATATGTAACAACAACAATTGCAGTTGTGCCATCCACTTTAGGGGAGATTACCTTACGGATACGTGCATAGTCATAAAGGCGAGCATAAGCACTTGCACCAGCAACTATAAGTTTTGGTCTAAAGAGTGTGGCACTTTTCTCCAGCTGCAAGCATTTTAATATTCATAAGTCAATCCCTTAAAGAACGAATTGAAATTTCACTTTTCTTAATGCAAAATAAGAAGCCCAACTAATCAACTACAGACAAATAACTTTCAAGTCTTGTTTTGATGTTACAATTCTTACAACTAGAAAAACTAAAACAGTAACCATTTTGAATTTTACAACATTGTCAATTCCTGAAGTCAACATTTTGAGTCTCCTGCAAAACACTAAATCTAGTGCTTGAAATTATAGTCCTGAAAGAAATTTTCGACCCTCTAACCATCTTAGTAATATGTGAGCACTGAAAGCATGTTTTAAGTGATGGGTTGGGGTAAACCTAAAACTCAAACACTATGCTCAACAAACTGCAGAACAGTTGTTGAAAGAACAGGAAGTAATTTTTTAAATAATCTACAATAACTGTATTGTTTCATTTATTTATGACAATTAAGCAGTTTTGCTAATTATTTATAGCAAGTAAAAGATATAAAAAATGACAGTAGCCATGCATTCTTTTCCCGAGAACAAGCTCGTCACATTAATAAATCATGAATAAATATGCAATCAACTCCAACTAACACAAGTAGCACTCCAGTGTTAGAATTCATATCTATTGAAGTGAGAACTTCCTCAAAGATAAGGAAAAAAAGGGTACCTGATCATAGTCCACATAGCCTGTACTCTCATTCAATCTGTATGGCATTGTCTCAAAAAATATGGATACAGCAGATATCTTCTTTGTGTCAGTCTGCAAGATGGCGAAGAGAATAATAGGATAATTCACATGATGGTTTATGAGCCAACAATTCTAATTATAATTCCACATAAAAATAGCAGAAACGCTTCAAATAACCAGAACAAACCAAAATTCTGAATGCAAGATGGTGCCATAGTTTGTACAAAACAATGATAGCAATTGAACAGTTTAGAACTGCCAATGCCATGTTTTTTGGGTGAATTTTAAAGGACACCATTTAAACATTGAAAGACAACAGAAAAATCTTCAAAGTAAGAGCAGGAAAAGTTACAAGAACTTCAGTACATAGTCTAAGTTATGCTATAAGCACCTGATAACCATGTGACAGATGCCCACCATGTGGCAGATCAAGTGCCATGATTCTCTCATGAGGTTTCAGCAGTGCCGTGTAAACTTGAAAGTTAGCAGGGGATCCAGATAGTGACTGCACGTTGACTGCAACAAATAAGGCATGTGCTGTCTTTAACAAAACGCTTACAATAAAGATTGCATCACATAATTAAATATGATAACAGGGAAGAATGTAAAAATCCAAATATACACAAATTTAAAACATTCTTTCTGTTCGTTTCAGTTTAGCATAGATATCCCTTTTACAACCAGTAAAGTGGGTGTTAGCTATACATCATAATACGCCTAGCAGCAAGAAAATGATAAAAAAAGCATGCATGGTGAATTAACTTCAATCAGAAGAAAACCAACAAGGTTTGCTGGGCATTTTGCCACCCATACCTGCCTGGATGTTGTGAGTGCAATGAATTTCACTTTATGCTAGCAACTAAACAACGACAGTATTTCCTACTTACTTCACCCCTTTTTATGGGGCTTTCTTCTCTCCTGAGTTTCCTGATCGTTTTTTATGGTGAAATTAACCAATTTCTATATTATTTTGCCAGACACCAGAAAAGTTTCCAAGAAATCCACTCGTTGCACCCATTAAAACTTCAAAATATAATGCTTGAGCAGCCATCGCATTTTATTTAGATTTTCGTACTTTGCCAAGCTAAGGAAATGCCTTATCATACAGTCTAAAGCACCAAACCACAATGTATAAAGATGTTCGAGTGTTCAAAATAATATATAAAGACAACAAGAAGTATAAAATATATGAACAAATAGTCAGTGAAACTTCATCTTGCAATGTCAAAATAAAGAAATATGAACCATTTCACTTGCCTCCCCATTTTTGAGGATCCAACCCAAAAGCTTCTAATGCACGCTTCTGACATAACGTCTCAGCCATGTCAATGTACCTAATCAGAAAAAACCTCAAACATTAAATAACGTAGGTACATTTCTCTAACAAAGCAAGGTAGCCACACGAAACGAACAACGATTCCAGATATGGAAATGGAACAACAACAACATGAAGTTGATTGATCCGATTATTCACATACTCATTTCCTCCATAATATCTAGCCCCCGGGTACCCTTCACTGTATTTATTGGTCATAACCGAACCAACCGCTTGCATCACCGACACCGACGTGAAATTCTCTGAAGGAATGAGTTCCAATCCCTACAAAATGACATGAATATCCCCAATCATTACCTAGCAGTGTAAAATCAATTAAGAAGCTAACAAGATTATTTTACCTTCCATTGCCTTGCTTTCTCAAGTTCGATGATGTCAGCAATTTCCGGATCGATTTCCTCTAACGGAGCATTCAATTGCTTTATCCACTGAGATTATTATTATTATTACTACTACTACTACTACTATCAATTAACAAGAACAATAGGAGATCCAGTTAAACCGAGATCTCAAGAGAAAATGATGGCTTACATTGGCGCGAGCTGTGTCTTCGTCGGACAGAGCTTTATGAGGCAAAGAAGACTGTCGAAAATCAAATCGAAATGAATCAGATTGAAAGAAAAAGAGATGAGTCTTGCTGAATTAAGCCATGGCGCGAAACAAAACAATAGATACCATGTTGTAATAGAGAGAACCGCCATTGAGGTAAGGTTTGATTGGGTTCCTGAGGGAGGAAGAGAGCCTGCGAAGAGCAATGGCCATTGCTATAATTGTTATGTTTTTCTATTAGAGGACGCTCTGTCACCGCTGCTAGTGTTGCGATTTCTATTTCAATTCTATTAGAGACGATTTTCTTTTTCTTTTTAATTTTTTTTTTTTTTTTTGGGTTGGTGAGAGTGCGGTTGGTGATGACTGATGACTTAGAATCTGTTTTATTTTTTAATGTAGGAAAAATACAAACAATGCTGGGAGGGGTCGTCCTCCCAGATCTACGAATCTCTGTGGCTTAAGCATTTCGCTGGGAGTTCAAATAACCTGCCATTTAAAATACTGACCGACGTGTTGTTCCCATGTGATTTTGCATGTCGTTTTAGAAGGCAGACCTTGATTCATCCTTGGCTTCATTTCCAAAATTATCTGCTACTTAGCTGTTAAAAATTATTCAATATATTAAAAAGACTGATGCCCCTCTCACTATTTATCTACATATAAATTATTGTAAATTAGAGCAATATAATAATAAAGTTATCCTTATAAAAAAAACTTCTTAAACATATAATGAGAAAGAAATTGTCTTTTTCATATAATGTATTTGATATTAAAAAATTATTTAGAAATAAAATGATCAGTTTGGATTTTATTGGGACATGGTAAGGTTGTCAAGCTCCATGCATTGAGGCATAACAAGATTGTTAGCCTCAGGCGCTGGGGCATGGCATGACTGCCAAACACTTGGCACTGGGGTCAGACATGATTGTCATACCATAGGCACCTGGGTCAGGTAGAACAGCCAGATCTCAGGCGCTCAGGTCAGATATGACAGCCAAACCCAAGGCTCTTGGTCCAGCGCTCGGACCTGAAGCTCTTGGATCGGGCTTTGCAATCAACCCAAGACTCTGGGACCTGACATTATAGCCAGACTCAAATCCAAGGTTTTTGGGTCTAACATGTTGCAGCCAAATCCAGACACAAGATTCTTAGGTCTCGCTTTGCAGATAGACCCAATACTTTTGGATCTTAGTTTTTTTATATATATATTTTGTGCTAAAAAAATTGACTTGAGTTATAACACAGATCACCTAACTAGTTAAAATTAAAATAAGTCAAATTGTTCACATATTCAATATTATTTCTTAAAAATTAACTTAATTTATTAATAAGGTTTCGGCTCAAGAGAAATTCATGAATTTGTTTATTTAGAAATATTTTTACTTTAAATCAAGATTTTATCACAAAACTTAGAGTTAAAATTTTAGTATAATAAAAAAATTTTAAATTTTTTTTTACTTATAAATACAATATTTCGCTATCTTAAAAAAATAAATTTTAAGTTATTTTTACCAAATATATTTTTACTTAATAAAATTAGTTTAACTCCTTCTATCTTAAAACATTTATTAAAAAAACTAACTTTAAAATTATGACTTGAAGTTAAAAGTTATAATTTAAAGTCATACAGAATAAACTTTTAAGGGGTGCATGCGCGTGTAGTTTAGCTGAATGAGTTCATTTAAATATATTTTTAAAACTTACTATATATGTAAATGAGCATAACTCAATATCTTATTATTAATCTTATGTTGATGAGTAAAATCACTAAAGAGCTATGTTTATAAACAAGTTAATTTAATTACATATAGCTAAATAATTAGTTCATATAACGTGCTAGAAGTTTCACACTAAATTATTTATTTTTACGTGTTACTAGCTTCATATTTATTTTTTTTCTTGATGAATTAATAGTTGAAAATCTATCAAACAGAAAGAAATAATAAAAAATCTAATTCGAGAAAAACAAGTCAAATGAAATTAATGTATACGTTCCGTCCCGTTTTTTAGTGGATAAATAGTTGAAAATCTAATTAATAGACAAGCAAAATATTGTGGGGAAGAGAGTAGTTATTATCTACGTAAAAGTGCCATATTATTATTAGGACCGTTACGCAGACAATTAGCTTCCTAAACATTTATCAAAGACTAATTCCTTGCTTATCAAACTAACTTCTTATCTAATTACCGTCCAGGTGGCAGCTCTCCCTACCGGACGGTTTTTAGCTAACGTCCTGCCTAAAACCAAGTCTAGCATTCCTGGTTTAGAGAACAGAGGGCTCTCTTTGAATGACAATTACCTTACAAAAAACAGTCAAGAATATGAATGAAGTAATGAACTAAGGTGAGTGGGGTCGTCTCAACTAGAAATAGTTCTAATGGCTTTTCAATGGATTATAATAATTGACAATATACTTCCCACGATTATAATAGTTGATCCAGAATACTCAACTAATGACTTAATTACAAGTTTAATATGACCTAGCAATTTCATTTAACAGTAAAGTTATATTCATAAAATTGAATTCTAAGTAAAAGCATGTTTTAATGACTTATTTATAACGTGTTTTATTATTAATGAATTATTAATACTTTTTAAAATTATTTTAAGTTGTTTCATTACATATATATATATATATATATATATATTAAGATGAAATTTTTTTATTATTATTAATGTGGGTGTTCGGGTCAGATTATATGCACCTCAACTAATCTCATGGGTTCTAAAGTTAACAACCATGTAAGTTTCTGGTGGTTTTGAGAGAACTCGAACTTGTGACCATTATGAAGTAAACTCAAGACTTGATCAGTTGAGTTACCTCTCAAGATTAGAGAGATAAAATTCTTGTTTAAGCTAATAGTATATACATTGCTTTAGTTGCTAAGATGTGGTTGATTCACCCCTTTTTTTTTCTCTCTCTGGACATGTAGAGGATTAAAGTAGAGGTATTAATGAGTTTTAAGTTATGGAATTTAGATTTGATAATTTAAGTTGGCAGCCGAGTTAGAGAATTTATGTTTAAAGAATGAGATGTTTTAACTTGTTATTGAACTTTAATTATTAATAATTTTGAAGATATGTAGTAAGATTTTTTTAGTATTTTTTTTTTTTTAATGTTTAAGATTTGATGTTGTTAGGTAATTATCTATGAAATGTGGATATTTAAGATCTTTTAATTTAGTATTTGTAGTTTTTGATGAATTTTAGCCAGCAATTATGTTCATGCTCCTAACACCAACGTGATTAGTAATTGTTACGTACTGACAGAAGAGAATAATTTAAAAGTAGAAGAGGTGAAAAAGAAATAAATTCTCTTAATGGACAAAGAAAGCTCCGTTTATACAACCTAACAACTAAAGCAATTAAAAGTTACAAAAAAATTAAAAAATATATATTGAAATTGCTAAACCACTAGATAGAGTTGAGTTGAGTTGAGTGAACGATTCCTCCAGGGGCAAGGGCAGGGGCTTTAAAAGTAAATGCATAGCACGCCAATTCTGTTAGAAACAGAACCTGACGTGCCAAAACAAACTCCGCCCTTCCCTGGATCCGCTCCAGATAGAAAACTACCTCTCCCTCTCACTCTCGGATGCCTTCGCCTACCAATGGGTTCTCTTGAAATAGAAGGAAAACCCCAAAACCCGAACATGAACGAAAATATTGAAGAAGACGACGGCGTGTCTCCCATTGAGGAGGTCCGTCTAACTGTCCCAACACGCGACGATCATACCCTTCCAGTATGGACCTTTCGGATGTGGTTCCTTGGAATAGCCTCATGCATTATTCTATCTTTTCTGAACACTTTCTTTTCCTACCGGACCGAACCTCTCACAATATCTATGATATCGGTACAGGTTGTGACTCTCCCTATTGGTCGCTTCATGGCCAAAACCTTGCCTACTACCAAGTTCAGGGTTCCTGGATTTGGTGGTCGCGAGTTTTCGCTTAATGCTGGGCCTTTTAATGTTAAAGAGCATGTGCTTATTTCCATTTTTGCTAATGTGGGGAGCTCAACTGCCTATGCCGTTGGTATTATCGATATAATTATGGCTTTCTATAAAAGGAAGATATCGTTTTTGGCTAGTTGGATTCTTGTTTTAACTACTCAGGTAAATATTTATTTATTATTTTATTTTTGTGTATGGTTGTGGCTGAGATGTGTTGTTTTTGCAATGTGAATGATATGAAGATGCTGGGGTATGGATGGGCTGGGATCATGAGGAAGTATGTAGTGGATCCAGCAGAGATGTGGTGGCCGCTTAGTCTTATGCAAGTTTCTCTCTTCAGGTAATATGTCCTGGTGATCATTTTTTTCTTTAGGAATTATCAAGGGTGAGATTAGGAACATGATTGCCCATGTTTGCCTTCTCTACTTTAGAGAATTCCATTATTTAATGTGGGGGTGGCTAAATGAGCCTTTTCTATATTATTTATCATCAATCAGGACCACGACAATGGCAATGAAAAAGAAAAGGAAACTAACGAGTGCCCTGCTTTCAAATCCAAGCTGACAGGAGGAAAATTGAATCCCTCTTTTCTTTTCTTTTTTTGGCTGTATAAAAAAATGTATAAGCTCGTTACAATGTAGAGAGAAAAAAATATGTAAGCTCATCACAATGGAATTGTTCTCTGAACTTACAAAATTTAGCATTGTTCTGGTATCACTGTATAGCACTTCTGTTAACATTAAAGCTGAAAAAGGAGCAATTAACCATCGATACTAGTTGTTCATGCTCTGCCTCTTTAAGCTCCTCAATTTCAATTCTTGAAACAGTATTAAATCTTAGTCATTATTGCCTATTGCTATTACCTTACATTTTGCAGGGCTCTGCATGAGAAAGATAACAGCCGCATGTCACGAGGGAAATTCTTCTTGATCGCTCTAATCTGTAGCTTCTCATGGTATGTGTTTCCTGGTTACCTTTTCCCGGCTATTGGAACTATTTCGTGGGTGTGCTGGGCATTCCCTAAGTCAGTGACAGCCCAGCAGCTTGGCTCAGGAATGAGAGGACTTGGTATTGGAGCTTTCGGGCTTGACTGGTCTGTCATAGCCTCGTTCATTGGCAGCCCACTTATCACCCCGTTCTTTGCCGCTGTCAATGTCCTTGTGGGATATGCTGCATTTATGTACGTAATACTGCCAATAGCATACTGGCGTTTTAATATCTACAATGCAAAGACGTTTCCAATTTTCTCCTCACATTTATTTGACAATAAAGGACACGTGTATAACGTATCTGCCATAGTTGACAACAACTTTGAGCTAGATGTGGCCGCATTTCAGAGGCAAGGAAACATAAATTTGAGTGTGTTCTTTTCGCTGACGTATGGGATTGGTTTTGCTGCCATTATGTCCACCCTCACGCATGTGCTCGTGTTTAATGGAAAGTAAGTAAAGGATTTAGTGCTTTGATTAGGGTTCCGAGAATTGCAGTCCTTATATATTTACTGGGATATGATTTGATTGACTATTCCGATAGGGAAATATGGCAACAGTTTCGAGCTTCATACAAGGGAAAGATGGATGTTCACACAAGATTAATGAAGAGGTATGAGGACATTCCTGGCTGGTGGTTCCACCTGACGCTAGTGCTGTCTTTTTTACTTTCTCTCGTACTGTGCATTGTAATGAAAGACCAAGTCCAAATGCCGTGGTGGGCGCTCATCTTTGCGTCAGGCCTTGCTTTGATTTTTACGCTTCCAGTTAGTGTCATAACTGCCACAACAAATCAGGTACTCATCTTTACTCTTTTAATAAATACCCATTTCTTCGCAGGATAATTGCATTATTAAGATACCAATTTTACATTTTTCCTGCATGCTTCTAAATTCAAATATGAAGGCAATTTAATTTCGTGCTGTTTACTCATTTGATAACAAACATCATTGCTGTTATTCCCCTTCTATTGCCAGACACCAGGGTTAAACATCATCACAGAGTACATTATGGGTCTAATTTACCCTGGTAGACCAATAGCCAACGTCTGCTTCAAAACCTATGGGTATATAAGCATGACTCAAGCTGTTTCCTTTCTCAGCGATTTCAAGCTAGGTCACTACATGAAGATTCCACCAAGATCTATGTTTGTAGTGCAGGTATCTCTTATGCTTGACTGTTTATAGGTTGACTTATCGTATTTTTCCAAATAGTATCTTGTCTTGACTCTTTCATGTATGCCTGTTCGCTGCTTCTATAAAGTGCATAGGTACTCTAATAAATGGAACACTGAACACTGCAGTGGCATGGTGGCTGCTGACTGGCATTGAGAACATATGCCAGGACGAGCTACTCCCTCCAAACAGTCCATGGACATGTCCTGGTGATCGAGTTTTCTATGATGCATCTGTCATTTGGGGTTTGATTGGACCTGCTCGAATCTTTGGTCGACTTGGAAACTACACAGCACTCAATTGGTTCTTCCTTGGAGGAGTGCTAGTACCTGTTCTCGTATGGGGGCTACACAGACTTTTCCCCAAGCAGAAATGGATTAAATTAATTAATCTTCCTGTACTTTTGGGATCAACAGCTGCAATGCCACCAGCTACAACAGTAAACTTCAATTGCTGGATTGTGGTTGCAATAACTTTCAACTACTTCATCTTTAAGTTCCACAAGGTTTGGTGGCAGAGGTACAACTATGTTCTTTCTGCTGCCTTGGATGCTGGTTTGGCTTTCATGGGAGTTCTTCTGTACTTCAGTCTGACAATGAAGGAGATCAGCCTAAACTGGTGGGGTGCTGCTGGCGAGCACTGTCCCCTTGCTACCTGCCCAACTGCCAAAGGTGTTATTGTTGATGGGTGTCCTGTTTATTAGTTCAGTTAAGTTGTTACTCCAAGCTGCTTCGTTTGAGAGTTCAAGGAAAAAAAAAGGGCGAATAAAGTTTTTCAGGTTTGGAAGTGTCGGCCATGTTTAAGAAAATCTTGGTCATGGATTGACAAACTTAGGAGGGTTCACCAATTGTACTTATGCTAAGGTGAACGCTTATTGAGCATGTTGACTTCTTAGATTTATTAGAGATTAGCAAATCAATTTTATTTTTTTTTGGTTCTTCGCTTCTATCCTCCTTGCCAGGCATTGCATAAGCTAGCTGGATAGTTGAAGATTTTGTATCAAACTGCAGCCAGGCGGACAGACGGATACATGAATCCACCTTTTACAAGTTCCTTCTAAAATCTCAATTTAGGCCAAGCAGCCCAACGACTAATTAACGGGTCCGAGGTAGACTTTGCATAGGAGAACAGTCGGGATTCCTCTCCTTCTTGGTCTTTACAGGATCAATTTGGAGAGGACGGGCCCATCCCAGAGTTCGAATTCAACTTCAGCCATTAACCTAAGCTTAGTCTGGGAAGAACATTTCCATTACCGATTTGAATATGAAAGCCAGAACTGATGTCTATTTATCCCGACAGCTTACAAAAATAAATGGACATCTCTGAACGAAACTTCCACACAAAATAAATCAATATCATCACTTTTTTTAGCATGAAAAAGCAATAACTTTGAATGCAGAGATGAGTCCAAAAACTTGAAGGCATATTCGTTAATTGGCATCATCTCCGTTTTCTTCAAATATCAAAAATCTGTATCCAGTCCATGTACTATGTTATTTCAATGCAGACGGATACTCTAATGAAATATGAAATATGAAGGTTAGTTGTATAATGCTATTTTCTTTACTGAATAAAAAGGAGTTTAAAGCATCGTTTAAGAAGAATTAGGCTTATTCAGCATAATACCAGTACACCAACTTTCTCGGAGGAAATTCTGTCAACCAGCGCTCTGTCTTTTATCTTCTTCAAGTGATCTTGATGGAGGTGGAGCAAACCTTGAAGAGAACCTGGGATATTCATCATCCTCGATATCATCATTGTCCCAGCTACCATCGTCAAAATTTTGAGCATAGCTTAAGGGGGAGTACCTAAAACGTCCTCCAGCTGGGACTTTTGGATTTCTATTGTTTCTCGTGAGAGTTGCTGTTATATTGCAACCTATAGCACTTCTCTTCTGTCCTGGAGACGTTGTGGTGTTGCTGGTTATTCTTCTTTTAGTCCATGGAAACTTCAGGTACTTGAGACGACCCCAACATGACAGCGGCCCTTCTTCTTCTATATTTCTAGGAGACAAAGTTCTCTCCATCAGTGCAGCTTTTCTTCCTTCGAAACGACGATGAAATTAATACTATTCTTTTTGAACGATTGTGGGCTCTGTTCTTTTGTGTGTCCGTGTCCTCCCCTCTCTCCACTTTTTTTTATAGGGATTTTGTGTGTGTGGTGGAGAAGATTTCACAAGATCATGTGAACAAGTTTCCTTTTGTTTTTAAGGGAAAAAGAGGAAGCAATAGCATAAAGAAGGGAAGGTTTGATGTTGGAGGATCAAGAAACGATCTGTCAATATGACTTGATTTCTAGTTATAAATTTCTGAGAACCTGTGCAGGAAGAAGCTATATATAGCATGGGCAAAAATTTGTAGGACGAATTAAATGAAATCTACCAGCTTATATATTGCAAGTTATAATTGGCAGTTATTCCTGACAATTTCCCTACCTACTGCTCTCTGCTTAAACTTGTGAGCCGTAATTCTCTGAAGATTTATATTTTCAACAGGGAATCGTATCATGACATGCCCTAGCCAGGGCTACTTGAAGAGTATCTAGTGCTGATCTGATCATGTCACAGTTAAGAACTTGATTCATTGAAACGAATCAAGGGATTGACTGATCATGATTATTAAAGTGATGTTTTGTATCGGGAACTGTTTTTTTAAATTTTTTTAAATTTTTTAAATATATTAATATCAAAATAAATTTTAAAAAATAAAAAGTATTATTTTACTATATTTTCAAATGAAAAAGAATTTAGAGTATAACTTAGAATTTTAAGAATTTAGAGTTTGTTTGGTATGATTTATAAGAAACTAATTTTAACTTTGAATTATAATTTAAAAGTTGTTTTCATAAATAACTTATGTCAAAAATAGGTTAAAATGACTTCAATTATAGAAATATATTTTGTAAAAATGGATCAAATCAACTCTCTGAGAACAAAAATAGATAATATGAGTTGGAATCCAAAAATTAAGTTCTAATCTTAACTCGATTTTCTTATAAACTTTTGATTTAAGTCTGGTCAGAAATATCTTATGACTTTTTTGTGGTAAAAAAAATAAAGTTATACCAAACATTAAATTCTAATTTATTTTATAACAATCTTTTGGCTTCGAGTCAGAAGTTTTTTCTAATGATTTTTTTAATCGAAAGTTAAAAATGGTTGATGTTTTTCTACCTATTCCGCAAGAATGTTACGTACGATTACTTTTTGTTTTTGGAACTGTGTTTGTGCAGGCCACGAGAATGTTCGATGGAGCAGGAATATCGGAAGCTTATGTAAAGAAATATTCGGGATGCATTACTGAAATCACTTGCCCTAACAATTCTGCTCCTTTCAATTCTTGTTATTATCTTGCTTCTTTTTTTTTTTAATTTTTCTGGTGATTATCTTTATATGTGGGATTCAGACGGCATATACAACTACAGCACACATCAGGCTCGTCCTCTTACCAGGCACCTGTCCTACCACCCACCATTGGTCCCTCTCCACTTTGTTTTAGTTTTTAAAAATCTCTTTTTCCCCTTTCCATCCTGCTGAAGGACCACTTTATTCCATACTTTATCATGATGGCTCTGGTTGTTCTTGAGCGTACCAGGAATGTCCAGAATCATAAGATGTGCGAGTAACCTTATGGAAAGAGTGCCAGAAGCTGTTTGAAGTCAAATGCACTGTTGCTGAATACTTGCAAACAGCAAGGCGATAAGAATGGGCAAAAATTCCCAACCATCTTCAATGGCCACGGAGAGCACCAACGAAAGGCAAATATCTAATCCCCCGTTTCATAATGACTTTACCTTTGCAAACAATGTCAATGTTTCGGGAAGTGTATGGTCCAAAGATTTTTCATGCTCGAATGTTTCAAAAGGAAGTAACATTACGGTTTTACAGGAGAGGAAAAAACCACAAAATCATGTCAAAATACAAAATGATCATGCCCGCGTATAAATAAACAGATTATAAGAATTAAGCAGCAGGAGATTTGTCAGTATAACTCTATATGAAAGCTGATGGCAGCATGATCAGTTTGAACAATCATGCAAGCCCATTGTTCAACTTCAATCGTGATGCATTCATAATCACCAAAATCTCAGTTTTTTCTGGAACTTTTTTTTCCAGAGCTCATCACTCCTCTATCTCCAAACAAAAGGAGAGAGACGCATCTCACAAGTTAATACTATGAAAAACACCATCATATTAATAAAAGATTTCAAGTGCAAGCTGAAGAAGAGAGCAAGCTCGAATAAGTATTACTTGCAGCTCAAACAAGGATAGACTGATAAATTCATCAGAATCATGGAGCACACCCAAGACCAAATGAACTGAGGGACAAGGGCTACACAGACTAACAAAACTGAACTTGAATTTGCTTTTTGCGAATTGAAAATTCAAGCTAGAGATGAGCTCCTGAAAATAATTAACTGAGAAAGAGCGAGGCTCATGAAATCAAGGTAACATTAGAGACCAGTAATCCAGTGCAACAGATGACACAAATTGCAAGCTACAGCCTGACTACCACCTGTTCTGCTGAGCTTTTCTTGACAACTCCTCTTGAGCACAGCTCGTTTAACAACTCCAAAGCCTCCTTAGCTAAACCTTCATTAGCTATGCCTTCAATGAGAATGGTGTATGAAACTTCAGTGGGTTTACATCCCTTAGATATCATATAAGCCAGGAAGTCAATTGCACGATCAGTCTGTTGAGCCTTGCAAAGTCCAAACATGATAGAGTTGTAGGTGAAAGCATTGGGTTTGACCCCAAATCCTTCCACATCATGAAAAAACTTGATTGCTTCTTCAACCTTTCCTTCTCTACTAAGCCCAGCAATAAGTGAGGAATAAGTGATGACATCAGGCTTCAAACCCTTTCCACGCATCTCATGCAGTAGTTCTACAGCTTGATCTGTTTTCCCCACCTTTGAGAGCCCATCAATCACAGTATTGTAGGTGATTAAAACAGGTGAGCACCCTTTACTACTCAGCTGATTAAGTAGCTCAACTGCAGCATCAACCTTCCCATCTTTACATAAAGCTGTGAGCATAGTATTATAGGTTACAATATCAGGATAACAGCCTCTAGACACCATTATCTCCAAATACTGAATTGCCCTGTCCATCTTCTTTTCTTTGCAAAAGCCATGGAGCAATGGATTGTAGCTCAAGGAATTTGGAGTGCATCCATGTGTTGGCATCTTCTCCAATATGTCAATTGCTCGACCTAGTAAACCCTTACGGCACAAGAAATTAATTAAGATATTGAAAGTAACAACACTGGGAGAACAACCTTTACGAACCATTTCAGTCAGTAGTTTCTCTGCATCCATCCACCTGCCTGTGCTACACATGCTACGCAAAATAATATTATGAGTAATGACATTAGGCTGGGATCCATATGATGGCATGCTGTTTAAGAACTTGATAGCTTCGTCCAATCTCCCTTCCTTGCACATCCCATTGATAAGAACATTATATGTAACCACATCCGGTTTGCATCCTCTGCTTCGCATCTCATCTAAGAGCTTCATGGCCTGTCCAACCCCACTTTCTGCACAAGTTGCCTCAATCAGTATAGTGTATGTAATCACATCTGGATAACACTCCTTTTCCAGCTGTCGATCAAGAACTTCCATTGCTTGCTTCAACTTCCCACTATCACACAAGGTACGCAAGATCGTGTTATATGTAACAACATCTGCGGCAACACTCATCCGGTCCAAAACCCTTAAAGCATTATCAATCTCTCCCGCCTTGCAATACCCACTAATCAATACATTATAAGTTATAACATCTGGAACCGCTCCAGAATCCTCTATTATCTCCATGATCCGAGTCGCCTTCCTAGTCTTTCCAATCTTACAAAATCCTCGAATTAGGCTCGTGGAAGCAATTATATCCGGAATCTCCCCACGATAGACCATGTTTTCAAGAAACCTAAAACCCTCTTCTAATTCCCCATTTCTGACCAATTTACGAAGATGATTATTGCTCTCAAATTCCTCAATAGAACTCGAAGAAACGTGTCCATTTCCCATATGCCCGTTTAGAGGCTTGTCGAGATTTTCCAATTTACCATTGGAACGAAAAGTTTCGACTCCCGAAACGGCAAAAACCCTACTCTTCCTTAACTTTCTAAACCCCACATGGACTTTCCTGCTTGAACCATCATTACCCCTAATTCTAGCTCCAGCGAAGCTACTTCTTCTAGTGGTGTATCTATTGAAGTACTGAAATGAGCGAAGCCCTTCATGGGTATGACTTGTAGGTACTATCAAATCCATAACCTGAACTACTAGTATAGAACAACCAATAAAACTCAAAAACTCATGCTACGAACAAAACAAGTTCGAGAACCCAGATGAAAATGAACTTTATACAGTGCTTTCAAAGGTTGAGGCAAATTTGGAATGAGACGATAAGGAGCTTACCGCGAGAGTTACAATGTTTTTGGTGAGAAGGTTTTGTGTCCGCCGCTTCTTGCTGCTTATCCAGTTTGTGTCTGCTTCTGGGTTCCGCATGCGAATATGTGTGTGAAAGATGGAAAATGTTTTTCGTCGGCTAATTAGGCCTGGAATTTATTTAGGTGGATTGGGATAAAAGAAAAAGGGTTCCGGATTTTCAAGGGTCCAATGAAAAAGGATGGCAGGCCTGCGGGTTACAGCCCGTCAATTTAACGTGTTTATCTTCTTCGGTTTAACGGCATTTCTCCTAGTCCATGAGGAATTGCATCTTCGGCACATGTAACCCAATGATTCGGGTCCTCAATGTTTTGGTTCGGAGAATCGGCCCTTCCATCCAAATCCGTTAACTTGAAACATCAAATTTGAATTAAAGTAGTTTGTAGGACACTTGTCAATATTTTATTGGTTAATTTTGAGGTGACAATTGATAATTGAGCGAAATGTGCTTGCATACAATAAATTCAAAGCGAGCACATGACAAATAAATATCGGTCCACGTTAATAAATTACATTACAAAGTATTAAAAAATAACATAATTTCATTAATAAGCACTTGAATTACTATTTTTGAAAGACACGTTATATATTCAAAGAAAATCAACACTTGAAAAATAAAAAAAATAATGATAGAAAAAGAAGAAGAAAAATTAATGTTTAAAGCTATAGTTATAAAGAGTAGAACGTAATCCTCACATGAAGTATTAAAAAAAGAGACAGGGATGGGAGATAGAGAGAATAAGCACTTGATTAAACATAAAAGGGTGGATTTTCTTTTCTTTTCTTTTCTTTTATTTTCTAATAACTCGAATTAATAATATTCTTTTATCATTCAATCCAGTCAACACAATTCCACAAAATACACTTGATAAACATCTCAATTACCCATAACACTATTTCTATATCCAGTGGTTTAAAGTCCTAACCATGGTATGATTAACATCTTCTATTAATTTATAAAATTAAATTTTTAACCATTAATTATTCATGTTTATCTTCGTTAATCATCTACATTTTGAACCCTAATATAAAAATCATTATCAATATTTCACCATACACAAAACCTCACAAAATAAGCAATTTAGGCGAATTTGTTACCTTCCTATATAAAGAAAATGAAGGATTAAAAGCTTAGAAAACCCTCCTATTTCACTTTTCTTTCTTAGTGTCGTGACCTCCTAGGAATAATTCTTTTTTGTTCTTCGATTTTACTTGCCCAATCTTCTTCTAACACCCATTGATCAATTAATTTATCTCTTTTTTATGTCTATGGGAAGATTTTTTCAAGGTTTTTATCATAATTTTTCCTTTCTTTCTCTTCCCTCGTTTGGCCGACCAACATGGCCTTAGAAATGTTAATTATTCTATTTATTTTATCAAATTTTCACTTACTACATTATTGGCCCAAGTTCTCGTTCTACCCTCACAAGTTTCCTTTCATTTAATTCAAAATTAACTTATCTAGTCAAATTAATTTTCAACTCCATATTATTATTTATTTTAGAACTTTTATTCGGGGTTCGCAATCTCTCTAATATTTATAACACTTATGCTTATATTAGATTTCACAATTATCAACATCACCTTATTATGAGATCTAAGTCGGCCTAATGTTGACATTTCAAAACAAGTGGGTTTCTATATGTTTCTAGCATTTTCAACTTTGATATCCCTCATAAATTAGACATCTAATGATATTCTCTATGTAAATACCATCTGCATATTGGTTTTAAAATGCATTGCAACTGCATATGAGTTTTAGTTGAACGATGAACCTTGTAATACAGTGAATTCTTAAAATGCCATCGTTTAATTACAACAATATATTCATATTTGTCTATGAATATTTGTTCAATCTCTAATTCATCACCCGATAAGCATGAATGTCTATGACTCATAACCTAGTCATTTGTATCCATATTGGGTATGTCTACTCATAACCTTGAATTCAAGAGTATAAGGGGTCACAAATTAATTTAGTGGCTTAACTATCTCAAAATCCTCATCTTACCTTCTTCCTCAACTCTATCAATGTGATGGTTATCTTCATTCATACTTGATTCAAATTCTTCATAATAATATGAAGCAGTGTTTATACTCAGCCGAGGTTCTATATCAACAATTTATTATGTCAACGTTTGGTTCTTTTCATTGCCACCTAACATAGATGGATCAACTGTCTGTGATATTTATGTGGTTCTTTGAATGTTATTTGAAACCCGAGTCAACTCCATATTATATGACTTTCCTCGTATATGTGTATTATTGAAGTAGAACTCTTGCATATTCATTCCACTAATGCTTGCAAATCCAAATATTGAATTCACACTTCAACCATTATGAATAGGTATACCGACATAACAAGATAGACTAACCCTGATTTGCCTCATCCTCCAAGTAATGTCAACTTTAATTTCCAACATATTCCAACCAAGTCAATCATATAATATTCTAGATAATTAGATAAGAGACATGTCTATTATAGCAATTAAGAACTCAATACTTTCTCTATTATAAGTGTTACTATTGTTGTTGTTAATAATAGTACCACCATATAAGCATAATGTTAAGATATTGCTAGACATTTTGTTAAACACCACAGCAAAACTCAAACCTAAATTATCAATATTGTATGGTTAATCAAGACATGTAATTTATCAACAAAACCTTAGTGATAGTATGATCAATGAAAACCTTTAAATAAAAATATCATAACAAATTTATCAACCCAGTTAATGTATTTCATAGCTAAATAACATATTTTATATCTAACTTAACCAAACCCCTAATTTAACCTAAAAACCTTAACTATAACCTTAATTAACATTCAAAAACAACATAGAATAATTGATTTTCTTTAAAAACAATAGATTTAACAACTCAAATTAATATCTTTTATAGTTAGTTAAAAATCCCTAATTCTAAACCCTAATATTTTTTAAATCAATAATTAACAAAAATTATATCAAATTGATAAAAAGGTAAGTGTGTAACACACGTCTGAGTATTAAATATGAATAGTGGTGGTCACTGGTGGTGGCTATAACAATCGAATCTTGGTGAGAGACCTGCAGGTGGAGAGAAAGACACCTAACTTATGATGGAAAGTGAGGTGGGTGGTCTCACAGTGGATGTAAAGGTATTTTAAGGTTAAGGGAGAGAGAAATAGCTATTGACAATGGTGGGTGTGGGTGATGACTATAGAGAGAGAAAGAAAATAAAGAGCAAAATAGGAGGAAACTGTAGGGGTTTAAAATTGTTTGAAGTATTTTTTTTGGGTTGTGGTATTTTACTATTTTTTTTACTGTAAAAAATCATTATTCACACTCTTGCATTTCACTTTGGACCTACTCGACCATTTTTTCTTTTCATTTTAGTCCTTGAACTTTATTTTTAACTAATTGCATCTTTTAGGGGGCTAAATTAAAGCTTAATTGCTTTAAATTTGTTGAGCAAGGACAAGATTAAAAAGAAATGGAGCAGAAGTGAAAAACACAAGAGAGAAGGAGAGCGGTTTTAAAAATGGCATAAAAAGTTCACTCTAGTCCTCATACTTTTCACATTATAAAGTTCCAGTCCTTTAATTTTTTAAAAACTTAATTTTAGTTCAAAACTTTATTTTTTTAGTCTTTGATTTGAGTGAGGAGAGATAAAGTCTATTTTGGTGTTAATAAGTTTCATATAACGAGGGGAGTTTATCCTAGGTGTTCTTAGCCCTTCAATCTACCTTATATGATAGATTTGATCTCAACATATTTTTATAATTTTGGGTTGATTTTAGTTTTTTTGATGTTTTGTTGAGGTTTTTAGGCCATATATGAGTTTGAAGCCATTTACAGACTTTTTGTTTGAAATTTGGGAAAATACATGTGACATGTCTCCTATGTTTACTTCTTTCAAGAAAATTTATGGTGAATGAAATGTCGTTTGTCCCTTTACCAAATAAAAATATAAGGGCACACGTGCGCGGGCCTGCCTTTTTAAAATTGGTTAAGTTTAACAACACCTAACCTCTCTCTCTCTCTCTCTCTCTCTCTCTCTCTCTCTCTCTCTCTCTCTCTCTCTCTCTCTCTCTCTCTCTCTCTCTCTCTCTCTGATACTTTTTTAATATTTATTTTTTTGAAATAATTTTTTAATTTATACTTGAATTAATATTTATTTTCTCTGATTTTTTAACTGTTTATTTAATATTTTTTTTAAATTCATGTGCATGACTCACCCGTGCCTTTCCAAAAAAATATATGATAATATGTCCCATAAAACTAGCAAAATTTAAATTTTATGGGCAAAATAAGTCAAACTCAAAATTTTAGCCCCCAAACAAACTTTTTGTAGTTTTTTTTGTTTCATTGGTTTTTTTTTCTTTTTAATTTCATCTTTAAGTGTTGGATTCTTATTGAATTTTTTTATTTTTATTTTATTTTTATTTTTTATAATTTTTTATGATGTTTTTTTAATAAAATAAAATATATTTTTAGTTTTATTTAGTTTACCAATACACTTATTTCTTTTTCCGATTAGAAGGTATTCTTTATGTGTAACTTAATTTTTTTTCTCTTTAATTTTATTAAATCACTTTTTATTATGCATGGTTTTTTTTATTATTGCTTTACTAAATAAAACATTTTTTCTAATAAATAATATTATTAAATACAATCGAATCTATGGCATATATTTTGAGATCAAATATTCATATTTATATCTATCTTTTAACTTTTTATTTTATTATTTGGTTAAATATCATTTTATTTTTATATAAAATGATATTATTGTTTTTTCTAATATGCACAATCTTATATAATATTTTTTTTCTTTGATTTTATTCAGTCGATTTCATATGTGTCTATTTCTATTACTTGATTAAATAAAAAATAATTATAATAAACAAAGTCATTAAATAGAAAATAGCAAACGACACAATTCTTAGTTTAAATATTTTGATTTACATTTGTCTCTTGATTCTTTTAATTTTATTTTTAGTTATTATTAATGATTTTTTATTAGCACAAATAACTCTCAATTTATTTAATTAAATATACTTATAAAATTTTTAGTTTATGCTTAGGATTTTTAAAAAAAATATATTGAAAAAACCTGTATTTTATTTTTTAAAAAAACAATATATTCAAACTAGACGGAGATCAGATGAAATAGGTAGTTGCTATATATTTTGATATTCACGTGACAAAAATAAATATGATATACACGAACCTGTTCTTATCTCTTTTAATGGATGACCGGTTTCTCTAGAAGAAAGAAAAAAAGTACTCTTCTTTTCACTTCATCCTTGCAAAACATCTGGACTACGGGGTACAGAGAGTAACCTCACTTTGCTCAAATCATAAAATATCTCATGCCCTTTAGGATATTTTAATGCAAAAAATAAGGTCGAATAATAGAACAAAAGTATACTGGTGGACACGTGTCTGTGACAGGCGGTAGAGTGCCCGATACCTCCAGAAGAAAGAATAGAAACATGAGCCTATAAGATTCGAGTTTTTTAAAAAACTAAATTAGAGGTTAGGATAGCTACGTGTTCTTTTTTTATTAGGTCAGAGAGACACTGTACGACCTAATCCTTCAAGAGACGTACCTGATCATCGTGGCTGATTACAAGCGTGACACGTAATTCGGTTGTTTGCCCAATTATCTTTCGCTTTGGCACTTGAATTGCCGACCTGCGTCAGCTACACGCTTCTCTAAACGGCTTGAAAACAGCGGCTTCCTAGTTAAGGCTCTTGACTGTTTGGCGTTGGCTTGCATTTTTTATCTTTTTTTTCTTTTAATGTTTTTGATCCTACAAATCAAAAATTCATTTTGTTAATCCTATATTCAGAAAGGGAAGCACAATTGGAAAATTTTCAGAGAATCTAGAAATAAAATATGTTTTTAATTTTCTATTTAAAAATATAAATTTCAAGTCTATAATGATTTTTCAACTCTAAAAAATACTTATAATTCAAAATTAGAAAAGAAATTGAAGAAAAAAATATAATTTTTAATCCATTCTTTAACTATTCAAAATATTATGTGAATTCATCATCTTTCAATCTCACTTCCACGTGTATTTGATTATTATATGTTTGATGTGTGATTTTTAAAAAAAGATTTAAAATTAATTTCCCACACTCAAATAATAAAAATAAAAGCAAGTTTTTCATATAAAAAATTGAAAAGGTAGTATATAAAATATATACAATAATGTTCACATTTAATATACATAAGATTTTTATACGCCTTGAATTTCTTTTGTGTAACCGATAAAAAAATATTTAATTTATTAATAGTTTTGAATCAAAACTAATTATAATGTCCTGTAAAAGTACTTAATAAAAACAGCATTTATTTAGTTATTTATATTATTTGTTAATCTTTTATTTAATCATCATATATTATAAAATTATCTCAAATTATTGATTTAAACATCTTATGTAATTTTGCATTCAAGCTAGTTTCTATTAAAACATAAATATTTTTTTTTAAAATTGATTTATCACTTAAATTTCTTATAATTCCAGTTTCATAACACAAGTTTTCAAATTATCAATAAAATAAAATAAAATAAAATAAAATCTATAAACATGCACACCATAATAATGCGCCGAGAAGAAAAGCGGACTGAACTAATGCGCTGGTCACAGTTAAAAAAAAAAGCATTTGTCCCCGAAGCGGAGAAAAGCCAATCTAGGAGCATCCGAACCTTAATATATTTGAATTTGTTTTTATTTTATTTTTATTTTTATTTTTAGAAAAAAAAGAATGTAAATACTAAATAGTACCGGATTATTTGATTACATGATAGATCGGGTGGGGGCATCCCTAATCTGCTCTCCTATTACCTCACATTATAAAATGTTTTCCTATTCCACAGATATTTTCGTCCCCCACAACCCCCCCCCCCCATCTCTCTCTCTCTCTCTCTACTAACGTCTCTCTCTACTCGCTCTTCTTCCATACAAATTTTCATGTTTCCTTAAATGAAGCAGATTTCTTAGAATCTCCTTCAAATTTCTCTTTATTGTTTCCCTCCGATTCTCCCACAGATTTTCCTCTAATTTTTTTTTCTTCTGATTTTAACATCTTTCCTCTTCCAATCTAGACTGTTCAGTTGGCTTTTCTAAACTATTTGTAGCCTTTGTAAGCTTTACATTTACGATTAAATGCTGCTTTCTTCAAAGTAAGTTGCCGTTTAAATTATTATTAATTTTGTTCTTATCTGTGATTTTTCAATGTTGCCTTCGGTATATGTTGTATCGGATCAACAAAATGTGTCGATCCGTTTGGTTGATGAGAAACTCCAAGAAATATAAACAAAAGACCTAAACTATTGATGACACCATTAAGTACATTCGCATTGCAAACCCTAAGTTTGTGTTTTCGTTTCTGATGATATTATATCGGCAGTTAAACGAAAAATTATGATTTTGTTTCATCTTTTTTTCACCATAATCGAGTAGCATTTTGTGTTTTGACTGGTGCATACCCTTTATTTTTATTTATTTTATTTTTTGATATTTTGGAACATTTGCAGAAGATATTTTAGAGTAGCAACGGAGCTGGATGGAAGCGCCTGATGCTTTTCGCTTTTAGGTAAGTACTCAAGAATTATGTTCTTTTTGCCGGTGTTCGTACAGTGTTTAGCAAAGTTCACTTTTGAAGTTTAAACTGTTGTGTTGCTGCTTTAATTTGATTATAGTTTTTATAAATGATTGATTCTGTACCATTGAGATGTATCCATTTAATAGTGTACAAAGTTAATTAATTGGACATGGTTGTTAGCTTCATCGGATGTCTTATCGTTTTACTTTATTTTATGACTTCTAATTTTCTGGATAATCGTTGTGTTTATGAATGTTCCATAAGGTAATATTTGATTCCTTACTATCAAGTTTGTAATGGAAATCACATAAAATACAGTCTTAGACAGTTGTTCCCTTTTGTTTTTCCGTTCTACTAAAATGTTTGAGGTGTTGAGTTAATAGGTTTAAATTATTATATTTAGAGTGCGTAATAATATTTGTTTTTCTTTGTTTGAAAATTAATTAAAATAATATTATTTTATTTTTTAAAATTTATTTTTTATATTAACATATTAAAAATTAATTTTTTAAACTAAAAAACAATCTCTTAAGCAATCAATTTTATAAATGTGGTAAATAGTATAAATCTATTAGTATTTTGGATAAGTACTAGCCAATCTTTTTATTGTGAATTTGTATTGCTTTTTTTATGCTTCCCGTGCCACAAGATATGTTTTTTATTTCCTTTAACTGTTTACTGTATAACTATTTTACCATTTTAAACGTCCCATCTTTCTCAAAAAAAAAAAAAAATTACTATCACACCCTAATAACCAACCTTAAACCAAAATATAATAATAATATGAAAGTGCAAATCAATCTTGTTTTTTATGACGTACTAATTGTGTTCAAGATTACAAGGTGTATAAAATTTTTTATCTTTCATTATCATAGTACACTAGACCAAACGTGAAGACCAAAAACATCTAAAGCTTACCTGGGATGCTCAAAACGAGGAGTTCCGATGCGTGCAAGAGTATAAAATATAGTATAATTGATGCACAATTCACCTTAAAAGTAGTTTATTTTCATCTTTTTGACATTAATGTCGAGTATTTAATTTATTAAAAGTCATGTGAAGTGAATCTTTTTTATGAAGTTCGAAGCAAACTTCAAAGGATTAAGAGCTAGTTGATAGGCTTTAGAGATTGAAGTTGAAGAATTGGACCGATCATTCATGAAATCTTGTAAAACAAGTCTTCTGGATCTTCAATATTTAAATTAGCACAAATATCAAAGGGATGTAGCTTTAAAAACTATGTGTGGTATGTATTAAATGTAGAAGATAAAAGGCAGGAGAATGTTGTTTTATGTGTAGTTTTAGAGTAATGTCTTGTTTGTTTAATGCAAATTATTTTTTTTAAAAAATGAATTCCGGAAAAGTAAATTATTTTTCGATGTTTGGTAGTGTAATGGAAAATAAGTTAGAAAATACTTTTTAATGTTTGGTTATGTCATGGAAAATGAGTTGAAAAATAACTTATTAATGTTTTATTTTTTTCAAGTTTATTAAAATAATGATGAACAAATCTTACAAATTAAAAAGTTGAATGAGAATGAAATTGAAAAAAATTATAATTTCATAAATTATCTCAAATAAAATAAATAATAATCAAAATAATTTTTAGATAATTTAATTGAATAAAAAATAAAAAATATTAACATTTTAATTTGATCAAATCTAAAAAATAAAAAAATTGAAATATGAAGAAATTAAAATAATAATAATTAACATTTTATAAATAATTTCAAATAAAATAAGTAACAATCAAAATAATGATGACCAAATTTGATAGATAAAAAATTCCAATTAAAAAATAATAAGGAAAAAGCAAATAACAATTATAAAAATAAAAACCAAAATTAATATAAAAATTAAATTTCAAGGGATGAAATTGAAAAACAAATATTCAAAACAAAATATATATAGCAATCAAAAGTTTGAGGATCAAATTTGATATAATCAGCAAATAATATGATATTTCTAAATTTTTCACAATTTCCAGAAAGTGTTTTCCGCCTAAAATAAAAGGAAAACACTTTTCTGGAAACCAAGTCAAATTTTTCTGACCGGAAAGTGTTTTCTGTTGACCAACTTTCATAATGGCAAACAAACACAGGAAAGTTTGGAAAGTGGTTTCCCGGAAACCACTTTCCGGGAAACAAACACAACCTAAGAATGAGTTCAAAGACATGACTAGTGATTCGTGGGTCTTTTCATATACCCTTGAATCATGTGAATTTATATGGCGGAAGGGGTACTGAGGGGTAGATTGTGTAATTTGCTTTTTAGAGGTAATCATGCATAATGATTACTATCATTATGGACAATGTGACATTTACGTTAATGGTTTTGGCATAAGCAAGGCATAACGTTGTTTTATGGATCCCATGACAGTAAAAGGATCATGTTAGCATTAAATGCTTAACACTATCTTTACAAAGAGTTGAGAACACGAGTTGACTTGATATCGAATTAGAGAAAATCAAACGAATTACGTTCCTTAAGGCCTAACCCGAACCTATGACATTAACATGGTGGGCTCGAGCAGGCCTGACTTGAATTCACTAAGATAGAGTGTGTTCAGGTTGGTGAGTTCCAAGCCTCATCTTGAGTCCTCAAATGCTCGGATTAGTGAGCATGGCCAAGCCAAATCGAATCCACAAAGATAAAGTGTATTTAGGGACTAGGCTTACCCTTGAGTCATTATGGGCTCGAGTTGGTGGGTTTCCAGGGGGTTAACCTTAGCCCAAACACCTTGAGAGATGGGCTGGAATAAGTTGAGCTCGAATAAAATTGGTTTTTAGGTTCGGGCTTTTCAAGCCAATACCCATCCCTTTTTTTACAAGGATTTAAGGTTCTAAGTAATATAACAGGATGTTATGGTTATTTTTTAGAAGGTTCTTTGTTTTTTATCAACCTATCAAATTTTCTGAAGCTTAATTTTCTTTTGTTTTAACTTCAATTTTATTAATATTTTAGCTATTATACCACCACAATTACTATTTTTTAATGTCATCTCTTCTCTCCATAAATCAATAATCAAACTATATTTTGATGGTTTGGGTCATAGTTATGGGCTTTTATGATGAACTAGGATAAGAGTCAACCAATTAAACCTCTTCTTTTCAGTGACTTCTTGAAGATTTAGAAGTGATATAACACTTCAATCCTTGTTGATTAAGGCCTAATTCAGGTGGGGAATATATGTCTTATGAATTTCATGAGTTTCTTAACCAAAAAACATTGTCTCCCGGCATTCTTGTCCTTATACACCTTAATAAAATGGTGTTGTTAAACATAAAATTCATCATCTACTAGATGTTACCTGTACATGTAATTCTTGAATCTTATGTTCTTCCTAAATTTTAGGTTGAAACTTTATCCACGACAGTCCATCTAATTTATAAATTACCCTCTAGTATTTTTAAATTTGACTTCTTATTATCGTTTTTATTAGCAACATCCTTGTTATCTTGACATAGATACCTTTGGTTGTGTTTGTTTTGTTCATTTCCCTTCTCATAAAAGCAATAAATTGTCTGCCCAATCTATTAGATGTGCTTTTATAGGTTACATTATTTTCCACAAAGGTTATGTTTGCTATGATTCATGCTTTAATAGATTTTGATTATCTCGTCATATTGTTTTCTTTCAAAATCAATATTTATTTCCCACTCATGTTGCATTTGTGCATGGGATACTTGTTTTTCCATGCTTTGATGACTTGTTTTCTACTCCTAACGATTCATGCCCGAATTTGTGTATGAACGATGATGCCTAATTTTGCCTTTTCCTGATCCTGACTCATCATTTGAGCTTGTTTAGACAATGCTTTCCGTGATTGAACTGGATTCTAGCCTTATTCCTTGTCATTCTCGCGTCCTTCTAATCAGTATTGATTATCTCCTATATCCTTTCATGCTACTTTTTCATCCATTCCAATTCCTACATATTATTATGAGGCAATTAAGCATAAATGCTAGCAAGATACCATGGTCAATGAGCTTCACGCTTTTAAGGACAATAATACCTGGGAAGTTGTTCCTTGCCCAACGACTACTAAAGCTACTGGTTGTAAGTGGGTTTACTCGATCAAACTTTGTTTTGATGGGACTTTGGATTGATATAAAGCACGATTAGTTGCTTACAAACTTGAGTATGGGGTGAACTATAAGAAGACTTTTTCTCAAGTTGTTAAGATAACTATCGTACGAAATATTATTTCGATTGCTACTTCACAATGTTGGTCGCTTCATCAAATGGATGTCAAAAACACCTTTCTTATGGTGATCTTAAAAAGGAAGTTTATATGACACTACCTTTTGGTTTCCTCTCCAACTCTTCCTCGGATATTTGTAAGTTGAAGCGCTTTTTATATGAACTGAAACAGGCTTCTCGAGCATGGTTTGATAAATTTCAAGCCACCTTGCTTTAGTTTTCTTTTCAGCAAAGCAAGTATGACTCTACCTTATTTATTTACAAGACATCTACGAGTATTGTTTTTCTCTTTGTCTATATTGATGATATTGTTGTTATTGGAACAAACTCTATCTTTGAGAACCCGACTATAGCAATATCTTTAGGCCTCGTTTCACATGAAGGATCTTAGTCTGCTTACATACTACTTGAGGTTAAAGGTATCCCTTCATTATATTCCTGAATCAACATTAATATATGCGGGATTTGATTACTTTGGCAGGTCTTCAGGATATTTCCTCTGTGGATACTCCTTTGGAGGTTAACGTTAAATATCATCATGAGGAAAACAACCTCTTTTGTGATCCTACCATGTTTCGACAACTCGTTGGGAGCCTGAATTATTTGGCAATCACACAACCTGATATCTCTTTTACGATTCAGCAGGTTAGTTAGTTTATGTAATTTCCATGTCATCTACATCTAATTGTTGTTTGTCGTATCATTTGATATCTCAGAGGCTCACCTAGTCGTGGGTTATTCTTTCCTGTTAGTACTTCTCTTCGTCTTGCATCATTTAGTGATCCTGATGACTACTTGATCTCTTAAAAGAGTAAGAAGTAGGCACGCATATCCAAATCCCTTATAGAACCCGAATATCGTGTTATGTTTGTTGCTTGTTCTAAAAGGTTTGCTAGCTGAGTTTGGCTTCTCTCAGCACAACCCCTCCAATTCATGGAGACAAAATAAGTGTCATTTAGATTGTGGCCAATCATGTTTTTCACTAGCGTATGAAGCATAATGAAGTGGACTCATTCTATTCGAGAAGCTGTAGATACCCGAATCATCACTCTTTCGCATGTTTCCACTAATCTTCAACTTGCTGATATATTTACCAAGGTTATAACCCGACAATGTCATCAATTTTTGGTTGGCAAATTGATACTTCTTGATCAACCAACATCAATTTGAGAGGCAAATCCAGTTGGATATGGGTTAGCATTATTTAAGACCACTTTAATTATAGAATTCTAATTGTAAACTAATTATATGTACATCTGGTACTATTTGGTTCTATTGAGAAGCATTCAGACAAAACTCATTGTTTCTATCATTTAATAGCAGATTACTTTGTTTGCTTTGGGCTATTTAAGCTCGTTTCATGAAGAACTATATTTATTATTAAGTTTTGTGTTATTTTTATTATTTTGGTCTTGTTTTAGTTTTAGTTTAAACTTTTACTATAATTTTGGTTCATGACACCCATTAGTAATTGTTTGGGGTTTAATAAGTGTTATAGGCTTTAGTTTTTGTTAGGATTTGGTTTGAGCCTTGGATCTATAGTCCATTAGTGTTATTTAGAAAGAGATATTATCTTTTATGCAAGATTCAACAACCATGATGTTTTGAATAAACTTGTGCTTTGCGTAATGCAACACTTCTCTTTATTGTGAGAAAAAACAAATTTGACTTATCAAGGTATACCTGACCTTGGTGTTTTCACATACTTTGGGTTCTTGATTATTTATAATCAACAGATCCAAGTTTAATTTTTAATACCTTTAGTTTTTAGATACAAAGTTATCTCTCAGTCAAGGTTTCTATCCAAACCTAAATTTCAACTTTCTTTGGTTGTTTATCTACTTCGACAATCAAGAGAAATATGGGATGAAAATTAATCTTTATTGCCTAAAAAACCAAAGTTTATTAATTGAGATAAGACAACAAAGTTAGGATGACCCAGACGTCCATATTTCACTTTTATGGTTTATAATAGTACATGCAATAAAAATAATTGGAGGAATGGAAAAGTATAGAAAAAACAATCATCCAACTTTAGGCCCCTTTACGAGTATCTTCTCTGACACTTGATCCTGCACATGACAATCATAACGAGAAAAAAAAACATCAGTCATCATCAACCAACTGGCCTACTGATATAAGACTGGTGGAAAGTTTAGGAGATATAAATCTCTAACAGAGGAATTAACATCTCCAACATCATGAATTAATAGCTGACTATCATTAGAAATCATAATTTATGTAAATGGTTAAATATTGTGAAAAGCTAGCAAAACTAGTCATATGATTAGATGCATCAGAATCAACAAGCCAAGATTTTAATGGTAGGAAACTATTACCTTGAAGTCCCAATGTTGAAAACGCAGAAATAATTATCTGCTGGACTATCTCAAGAGTACGGACAGATGAATCACCAACATTGAAAGATGATGAACCAACTGTAGCCTAATAGGCATTAGCCTAGTGATTTCGAGGACAGGAAGGACATTCTCTGATAATAAGTCATGGCTTATTACAATAATTACCATACATTTTCACATAATGGGTAGCAATTGTCTATATTTCTTGCAACTGAAACATTGAACTTTTTACATGTCTTTACCTTTTCCTTTCACTTGAGTAGCATAGGCACAACAACATTAATAGGTAATTTGTCTTGTTGAAAGGTAGCCCATGTCACAAGACATTGCTCTTCACGAAGTAACTCCCCATAGCACATATCTAAAGAAGAAGAGGGATCACAATTCATCAAATTAAGCAGCGCAACCTCGAAATCAAGTAGCAATTTCATTGAAAACTGATCTCTCTTACTCTACTCATGAACCTTCTAAACTACAACGAGAGAACCATCAGGTACCTTTGCATGAATAATATCAACAAATTATGCCTCTAAGATCTGAAATCTAGTAAAATACTCTTGAATGGAGAAATATCCATAAGTATAATTTGCAATTTCATACTCCAATTGAATTGAAATTGTTGGGCCATGTTGTTCTGACTATAGACTTTCTTAAGATATTCTCACATACTCTTAGTAGTCTTATACAACCTCAAATTTACAATAATCAAGAGGTCAACAAAGGCTAACATCCTAGTCATGATTCAAGCATCTTTGATCTTTCACTAAGCCGACTTTAAATCTTTGGTAGGAGTCAGATCACTTCCAATGTGCTCTCATAACTCTTTCCCCATAACAAATTAAAAATGAAATTGGAATTCACAGGCAAAATAATTCTTACCTGTAAATTTCACCCCAAAAGACTTTGAATTACTAGTGGTCATGATACAAAAAATAACAAGTCCAAAGTCAAAAAATAACAAGTCCAAAGTCTAGTAATTAAATAGCAAGCCCAAATCACCAAAACAACAACAAATCACTAGAATAAAATTAAGTTCAGACATAATAGATAACAACCTGAAAATGCCTAAACCACTTTGACACTAGATACCAACAACGAAACCTTCTAAGATTGCGCCGACAACTAAAAAAGGCCACAAAATTTGCTGAAAGCCAAAATAGAGTAATGGAGTGATCCTAGACCACTCCCCTAGCAAAAACTCAACAATTCTAATCCTCTTGACAGTAACTACAAAATGAGACAACCCTAATTTGAATGTTTAGGCTTTGATACCAAGACATAACAATGAGTTTTGTCTGAATGCCTCTTAATAGAGAATCCCTTCCTTTATATAAAACCAAATAGCACAATACATCCTGATTACAAGGCTTATTTCCAGCTCCACGTAGCTAAATATGCAAACCATATATACAACTATATAATTAGTATATAATGGGAATCTTATAATTAATATGGCTTTAAATAATGTTAGCCCATGTTTGACTGACATTAAATACTTCAGCCCTCGTTTCCTTGTATAGCTAGGATAAATAAGGGAGTTTTGTAAGAAAAAGATTTTGAAACATTAAGGAATTCTTGTCACACTTGGAAACTATGTTATTGCCCATTAAAAGAACATTGTAGAACTAGGAAACTCCAAAAAAATAAGTTGTTGAACATTCTTGCATTATGAAGAAAAAAATCCTCTCCAAATAGAAAATTCACAAGTCAAAAAGTAACAAATAACAAAATTTGTATTGTATTTGCTAACCCGTATCGCAGGACCTTCTCGAATCCCGATTGACCTGAAAATTTAACTCAATATAAAAAAATATAATTACTTTATAAAATTAATTTAATCTTACCAATTTACCTTTTTATTCCTATTCATTTTTTTAATGAATTGTGCATAAAATCTTAAATAAGTAAAAGCTTTGACCTTGTTTTTAAGACATTTTATAGTATTTGGGCCTAATTTTGTTTGGGACTTGGTTTTTTTATTATGAAACTGAATGTCTTCCTTTGAATTGGATATAGTAAACATTTCTTTTATATTATCAAATTTATTTTCAAACTCTTTTAGAACTTAGTATGTTATCAAGTCAACTTATATAAGGTTCACCCATTTAGGGTTATTTAAGACCTTCCTTCTAATTACAACAATTCCTGTTTTAGCTTTGATTCTATTATTGTTTTATGCAACATTATGGTTATAAAAGAAGGCTTTCACGGGGAGAGTGGCAAAATCTTTGAAGGTTTTTAAGATTTGTTTTTATAAAAATCTTGGATGCTTTTTTATAAGGGAATGAAAGGCAATTATTTGATGGCGAAAAGAAAAGGGTTTTTCCCCCATCATTTTACAATCTCCTTGACCATCTTGATCAAAGGGTGCGGTGCAAACTATAATTTTATAACCAAATAAGGGGAAGATGTATCATCCATTATCCTTGCCCATGAATCCAAACAAAGGGATGAAGCACGGACATGTTTCTACCTTCCCATGTTCTCTTCTCTTGCTCTTAAAACATTCCTCATCTTTTCTTTCCTTTATCCCAATTAAAGCCATTATAAGGTATATCCATGAATTGTACTACACTCTCATTGCCTCGTCTTGAAGATAAAAAGCTTGTTTGGCTTCTATTTGTAGCTTTTACCCTAGTTAAAAGTTTCAAACAAATAAATAACTTTCATTGTTTAACTTTAGGGAGTAGAAGGTGATTCCACTTATAATGTATATTTGATTCTATCTCAAAAGAATCTTTAAAAAGCATGGGAAAATGCTTTTTGAGATGGAAGGTCCTTTGTTTTTTGAAAAAGATAAAAATAACCTTAAATTATTTTTTTAAATTACCAAATCATCAATAGTCCATATTTTGTTTAATATCTACTATAACATTTTGAGTATTATTATTTCACATTCTCAACCTTATATCCATAACTATAAGTGCTATGATTTTCAATTAAAGCAACTTAGATTTTTTTTTTATCTTAAACATATATAAATAAATTCATTTTATAGGACTTTTAAATTGAAATGGATATGTGTAAAAATTATATTAAATGATAATTCATCTTTAAAATGATAGTGTCGATTTTCTTTTTATTAATTTAGCTACTAAAAAAACCTTATAATATGTTAATATTTTTTATATTCATTTTAATTCAAATAGTACAACAATAAATGTATTCATAACACAACATACAATTTTTACTAAACACTTTTCATTGCTTTGTTACACAACACAACATCACAGTTAACTACCTTTCCTACGTAAATGTTTTTCTTTTTAATTTTATTGAAGTAAATTGGATTCTTGAATTGTTTGTTTAGCTGTTTGTTCCAAAAGTCCAGAAACCACCATGTGATTGTATACATTTAAGCAAACACCTCAAAATGTTGTTTTTATCCTTTTTAGGGATAAATCCAAGTATGATCCCCCTCAACTTGAAAAGTTTTGACAAATGTTCACAGATTGTTGCATTCTCAAACAATTGATATCTTACGTTACTTTGTCTTCTTATTTTCTATCGAGTAAAGAATCAAATGTTTGACACTAACACTAGCGTGATGCTTGGAAACTTCAAGTCTTGGATAAAGTGAAAGAATTTTATGAAATATAATGGAGTCCAAGATGCTATGAATGTCAAGCACGGATATAGTCTCCCAATTTTGAAAAACATGTGCTAATAGATGGATTTTATTATCCACTAATTATTTATTGTTTCCATATTGAGAAATTTTAAATTTATTTTATAGAGAAAAATACTTGTACATACATAACCATGCGCATATTAAGTGATAGATTCTTGACTTTATTGCATTTTACAATCATCACCGTATATGACACCAGCCACAAAACCATAATCATATATATTGACACAGTTTTGTTTTCCTATCCTCCACCTTTTCTCTTATGCTCCTAGTATCTAACTCTTACATTCTTCTTCTTGTTCTCACAAGCCTTTTATAGTTCCCATTACAAATACTTTCTTTTTACACCAAAATTCATCATCTATTATATATTGGGACTTATCGATTTTTGTTTTCTTAATCTGTTGATTTTTTCTGAGAATTCACCAAGTTTTTAACATAAAAGTATAATTATTGTACAGTGAATAGTGAAAAATTTCTTGCCGTGCCAGATAATTTTCTGATTTCTTATCAGAAGGTGATTTAACTTGCATTCAATTTCATCAACTCTTTCTAAAAAATTTCCCCTCCAGGTATTAGCACGTTTTCTGGCCAAATGCAACTCTAACGATCTTTATGTCTCTATTTTATTTCTCCTTTTCATTGTTTAGAGATGAATAGGATGTAAACCTTCCAAAGAACTATTTTTAGACCATTATTTGTTAGTTGCATGGAAAATTTTGGAGATCCATCGATATAGATTTTTTGAGAATGAACTGCTGAAATATTTTGAAGTGAAGAATAGTTATAAAAATAATAAAGATCCTTTAGAAATTAAGTTCTAGAAATCAAGAGCTCACACTCTTATTCTTAAATTCATTTTTGACCTGGATGAGAACAGACCTGAATCTTTAATACCTGTTCGCAAGGGAGTTAACGACCATCAAGTTGTTTTTGAAATCTTATTTTCCTATTTATTCCAAGAACTGGATGTTCATGCACAGTTGTAGGTCATTTGGAAGGGAAACCTGTTTTCTCTGCTGTAAACTTTCTTCAAAAACTGAACTGCACGCTGATTCCAACTAGCCAGGCACCAGCTGCTCTTTCATATTTGGCATGCATCAGATTCCAACTCGAAAGACTTCTTCTAGCTGACCAATTAATGCTCCTTCCACAGTGGTCATATGGGTTTTGTATGTCCAAAACCAGGCATATAATTGAGGTGCATATCCTGTCACATTTGAGGGTTTTAGTATCTTGGAATCGCTTTGAATTTTTCTGTCATTGACGTTGGCACCATAAGTGTAGTTAGTATTGTACAGAATGCTTTTTTTTAGGAATAACAAACAGCATATATTTTTTTTCCCACATTTCACAGTATGATTTAGTTTTGCTATTAATGGCTCACAAAAACTTCCTAGGTTTTATCTGGTCTAATTGCAGTAACACTGGTTTTAATATTAGAAATGTGCATTAATGCATCGCCTGCGCCCCCTCCTTCCTGTTATCATGGGCTTGTTGACACGTTCCTTTTATTTTCTCCTCTGTATCTTTCTTTGACCAACAAAGGGTATTTTGTCTTTGAATGCGTTGTGGTAGTCTGTCTGGAACCTTTTTATTCTATAGAAAGTGAGTTGTGTTGTGATCAGTTCTTTAAATTGTATATGCTTGTTAAATACTTGTTAAACATACTAACACAAGCAATATGCTTTTATCAGTTCTTTAAATTCTGTATACGACAAGCATAGGAAATGAAGAAGGTGGACTATTATACATACATTTCCAGTATGATTTTTAAATTAAAACTTAGTTGAAATTAAAATTAGCATGCAGTATATGTCCGTATATTTCTGAAGTATTTTTTTAAATATGTTTCTATAGTTTTGCTTTTCTGTCAGCATATTGCTATTTTTCCTGAAGTACATGCATGGTAATATTGTTATTTGGAGTCCCACCAAATGATATCCTACATGCAATTGCTTATGGTATTATGTTTGACTTCTAATTCTACTCACCCATTTTTTTAAGATTTAAGATCTTTTTAAAAAATGTGTTAAAAATGCAGCACAATGTCACTTCTCTTTATTACAATTATCTCATTTTTTACATAATAGCTGTCTTGATCATCAAGCAGTGTGAAAGTTTTTACCATTGGTAATGTCAAACCAAAGTATGTTTCTTGAATGGTTAGGCTTACATACCACAATGCAATAATAGAAGCATGATCTTGTAATTTATGGGCCATCAAAATGACACAACATCCATTCCCAGTGAGGATGCATCCCTCATCTTCGCTAATGCAGTTGTAGTCTGCTGCAGTTATGGGGGACAAAAGTTTGGCATCAAATACTCTGGTAAAGTAATTGATAATCATATTTAAACACTTGTGCTGTGGAGGAAATTGTACCCCAACTTTGTAGCTGGTGTATCATGGTTTTGTTGTTGTGGCTGGCTAAGCTGGAGATGGACAGGTACATGTGATTCCTCTCCGATGGCCAGACCGTTTGTGAGAAGGGAATTTCTGTTTGCTCTGTTTACGTCCCTTGTTCCATAGACCTGGGATGTGAAAATATGCTGATGAGGGTGGAATGAAACGCCTTGCAATTTGATTCAGGACTAAGGTAGTGATGGTTTGAATCAATAAGTTGCAAGGATCTTATAAGTTTCTGCTTACTCAAACTTCTAATTTATACAATTCTTGATTTTCATGACGAAATAGTTTACCTTCTGATAGAGTTCAACATTTTCTTGGTGAATGAGGTTGCCCTGCAACAGATATATCAAAGTTTAGCTATTTGAATTAAAAAACTTTACAAAGCAAGTCGGTAGTCTTTGTTTACAGTTTTACCTTTCTATTTAGTTCTTGTATTTGATCCATTAAAATTTGGTCCTGATGAAGTCAATATCAGTTCAGTGAGATGGATGTGTTCCACTTTATGGAAATCTAAAGACTGCACAGTGTGGTTGTAGGAATTTCAAACCTTTTTCATGCGAACACCCTGAAGACTCATTTCCAATTGGTTCTCCAAATTCTGCAAATCTGTTATGCTTAAGCCAGAAAGTTGTTCACCCATCATTTGCCTGTTATCATCATATGGAAATGCAGTTAGGTTTTAAACTTTTGTCTAGGACATTGTAAACTTTGCTAATGAGGCATATACTGAGAAGCAATGATCCATTTAATCTTTTTACTGTATTATGTTCCTGAAGGATTTTTCCAACAGCATTAGCTATCTTGGATGCTTCCTTTTATGTTCCGGTAAGATTTACTGTTAGTCTTTGTTTTGAGTTATATATATATTTTGGAGTGACCCTTAGTTTGGGGTATCGATGGCTAGAGGTAGTTTATTCACATTGGAGAAATGACTCTAGAATTCTTTTCATTCTTTTCCTGATGAAAAAAGAAGATATTAATAGGAAGAAATAGATGGGCAAAAGATAATTGGAGAAATGACTTGTTCAGCTGTAGACGTGATACTAGAGGTATTTATAGGCATGTGTTCATGCAGATGCTTTAATCTTGTTCGATAACAAGAATTTCAAAAATGCTTGTAAATGTGACTTGGCTTGAAAGTCTTCGGGTTAATTCTGCGATAAATTTCTTGAGGTCATAAATCTGACTAGTACTACTACTTTTAGGAGAGGGTGTATGGTTGCTGCCTTCTTGTGGCCCCTTTTGCTCCTGATGCACAATGCTGACATTTCTTAGAGGTGACCGAGATGAACTTTTTCAGTGTGACACAAGTGATTTTTTTTGTGTTTGTTTCTAAATTGTTAGTGATCACATGGACACCAGTACCACCTGCAAGTGTCTGACTTAAATAATAGCATGCTCCTTTGAAAGTTTCAGTTTTTTATATTTGATCTGTCGCAATTATTCTATTTTCAGTCTTTGTGTTCATTTATCTCATATAAAACACTATTGTTTGAAGGGAATGGATCATACCGATGATTTTCTTGCAAGGTTTGCAGTTGCTGTCTCAACACTGCTGCCTCCCTTTGCCAGAACTAGCAAAATAAAATGCACAATTTAGTGGAATTACCAACTTTTGTGGTTAACATGCATTCACTAAAATGAAGAGTAATTGCCTTCTGCTGTTATGAGAACACATCTGAAGAAAAAGGGATAAAAAAATCATCCTTTTCATTCTGATAAGCCACTGTCTAATCTCCATATAGTGATTATGATTCATTTCTTTTTCATGTCTGAATACCACCCCCTCTCTAATCTTCCATGTAGCTCTACCTTTATCTCGACAAAACTAGAAAGCATTTTTAATAGACTACGACGTGCTTCAAGATGACATGTATTTTCTTGCTACTGATAAAATGTCTTGTGAATTCTATCTGCACGCAGATGGTCCCAATCCCATTGCAGATAAAGGAGGACAGTTGCGGTTAGCAGAGGTCCAGTGTAAGATATGATGCTACACCTTAAAGCTTGAATGAATCAATAAGGCTTGGTTGTGTTGAGTTCGTATGCTTTATCATATGCGTATTTATTTATTCAATTGGGCCGTGCTTTGCTGGAGCCTGAAGACATGACATGTTAGTTGACATATATTTGTGTTTTTAATTTCAGTTTATCCTGCTAATTTAGAACAATAACACAGATGATTTCCTGTCTACACTTTGAAGCTTAACAAAGTACAATTCTGTGGTAGAAACAACTTCATTATGCATACTCTCTTATTAACCTATGATATGTGTTGTTGTGTTGTTTCAAATGCAAGTCATTTGTTGATTGTGTTGCACAATCTTGCCAGTCATTATCTGCTGCTTTTAAATTTTAGGATATCTATAGTAGATAGGATTTTCATGCAGCTAATAACCGGCAGAACCATTGCCGTTGTCTAACTTTTTATATTTATCATGTGCTTTAAATATCAGAATCCAGTCAAGGAATATTAATTGGTTTCTGTTTCTCATTCCTAAATCATTTTGGACTAAACACTTGATATGATATTTCCTTCAGCAGTATTAGAATTAGGAATTATACTGGTTTTGTCATTTGCAACATTTGGCCATACCAATTTTATACTTGCATGTTCAAGGGGCTCTTGTGCCTTTCTGAAATCATATTGAAGGCCAAGTCCTAGATGTGGCACAGCTTATCTGTAGTCTGTACAACTTGTATCTTCATTTCCCTTCTTTATTGCCACATTATGCCGGATAATTTATTTAGTTAGATTTCCATTCATAAGTCCATGTTTATTAGCACATCCTGCTGATAAATGATCAGAAACATTAAGATTTTCTTGCGTTATTAACACGTTTTATAAAACAAAATATCTCAACCCTTTGGTGTCATAATGTTATGTTTGCAAGTATAGCTCGTCCAATAGGTGCAAACTTTTAGCTGAAATGCAGAATTGTTAGATGCAGTATCTTTTAGCTGTAGCAATAGCCAAAAAAATCCATGCTGCTCGTGGTAACAGCATTGTTTAAAGCAGAAAAGGCAAAGTTCCACATGGTGATTCCTAGTAATGTATTTGGAGCTATCTTTGACAAAAATGCAATGCTTTAAAAACTAGAGATGTGTAAGCTGTTCCGCTACAAGTAGTAAATTTAATTTAACATGTTTGTTTTGATGTACAACTAAATTCTATATGCAAATGTGGAAAAATAATACGACGAATCAAATTTTGCCCAAACTTGCAAAATAAAATGAAAATCGGTTTCTGAAATACCTTGACTTCAGAGGTTGGGTTGCCCATTTGATGATGCTCGTCTTTTGATTTGTTGTATCTTTCAATGACTGATTTCATGCTGCAAGAGCAGATTCATATTGCATCAGGGATGTGTGTCATGTTCTATGTGAATGCTTTCTGATAACATTTAAGAACAAAATGCATGGAATCACTAAAAGGATAGTTTCTCAATGAAACAGAATGCACACATTTAAACTATATCATTTATATCTTTTCCAGAAGTCATTTGAGTTGTCCTGACTATAGGATTTTAAGCTGCAAATGTAATATTATCATTTAAGAATCTCAAGTCCGCAAGACTTTAGATCTCTCAACTTGAAATATCATAAAGATTGAAAACTTATCTTCAGATTGAGTTTCTTAAATGATATTACATTCTTGTGAATCATATTACATTCTCCGGCAGAATGAGAATGTTTTTCAGCGGAGCACCATCTCAAATGTAAGTTTCCAATCTTTATTTTATTTGATGCAGGGTCTCGAAGATAAGTTTTCAATTCATTTTTAACCATGCATTCTTTACTGGGATGTGAAAAGGAAGCTCACTTCCTATGGCTTTGTCTTCCCTCATTATTTTTCCTTCATCCGACACTATTGAGAATCGTGTTCAACTGACACTATTGCGAATCATGCCTGAATGAGTTATAACAAACTACCTGCAATTATTCATCATATGGTTGTGCAGAAAGCATAAAAGTGCAATTCTTGGTAAGTTTGGAACTTAAATTCTAATCTTTTGCATGTTAATTAGGTGAAAGTCAGAAGTTTATGGTTCTCTACCTTACTTGGAAAAGCTGCGACATCTTTAGGAGTTCGAATTAGGTGGGTTTTGGTGCAATAAAATTTATAGGGCTTTTGTGAGATGTAGGGCTGGTGCGAGACAATTTTAAGGAGAGATGAAAGAAGGACTATCTGTTGGCAGACGGTATGTAACTGACATCTGAAAATGTGCATCTACCATTTTTTGACACAAACAATAGATAGAATTCCAAGTTTTCAACTTTTTGAACTGTTCACTTCACCCATTCACAAGAAGAAAGGTCATCTTCCAAACTGCTTAATAATGGGCAGCTTTCACTCCTTTGCGGGGATGCACAAGGTTGTGAATTTTTGCTGCTTTCACAGTAAAACAGCAGGGTTTTTTGGGTAACACTCATTTTGCTTCCTGCTAAAAGCTATTCCTGAGCTTTTTCCAACGTAGTAGGAGGCTTTGTTCCCAAACGCTGCCACAACTGCATCTGAAAAGTTTCTGGAGCTTCATTTAGAGTACCGATCCCTTCCTGACAATTTTGTTGCTTCATGATAACGAAATTATCGTAGCGTCAGTTCTATTTATTGCTTCCCCTTGAAATGTCTTCATCAGGGTGATTGATGTCTTAAAACAACTTTCTGGTAACCCTTTAATACCCTTACCGGCAATCTTCATCAGGGTGATTGATGCCTTCATCAAGGTGATTGATTAACCACTATATATGAGGCTGAAATGATTTTCTATCAGGTCTTGATAGTTTTGGGTTGAGCAAAAGTGTCAGATGTGACTGAGAAATGGTAACAGAAGTGATCCGTGAATCTAATGAATTACACCACCCACCCACAAAACCAAGATAAAAGTAGTAATCTGTAATCTCATCTTGTTTGTTAGATCATATTGATGCATAGGTGCAACTATAGCATGTCATCTTATATCTATAATATTCCCTGAATTAAGTCCAAGGCCAAACCAGTAGTGGATGAAGACACAGGTGGGAAACTTGGGGCTGGATAAATAAACAGAATTAAATTAGACTGTATTAGTAGACAGGATTACAAAGTAAGAAGTCAAATAACCTCCAAAGTAAAGGTGCGAAGTCACCAAAGCTGTAGTGAATAGTCTAGTGGGTGATGCTGGGTTGCAATTATTTATTTCTGGAGAGTTAGCAGCTGTCCACAGGATTTGCAGTCTGTCTAAACATGCTGTTAGCTTCTGCTATCTTAAACTTATCAAAAACACGTTGGCTTCCCATATTCATTTGAAGATGTTACACTAGCCCTACCTTTTGGTTTGTTAGAATAGGTATGCTTGTAAGACATTCGAGTTTTTTTATTGATAATTTGGTGAAAGGAACTTAATCCCAGCTCGATGCTTTTTTTTCCTTGTTAGAACCGTATCTGTATTACATTTTAATAGGAAAATTGATTTCGCACACGGTATGTACTACGTAGAAAACTGCCAGTTATCATTTCAAGTAGATGGCTGGTCATAACACGTTTGTTTCTCTAATGCATCATGCATGAATATTTCAGTTGTAACAGTTTTGTCGTGCATTATGTATGGACTTGCAGTTGAGTGTTTGCAAACAAAGGACCTTTGACTGAATTTTAGCATCAGGATCAGGGTTACAAAGGAACATTCACAAAACCTTGAATTTCAATTTGTTTGCCATGCATGTCCTCTATAACATGCTATCTTCCAGTTTTCTTAGTGACAGGAAAATGGATAGAAGACAATTAAGCCAATCTCTTCAAATGTCTATATAAATCATGAGAAATTGTCTGATCTCATGCAAAAAGGTGCGTGTATTCTTTGTTTCTATTTTTGCTTTCTTTTTCTGTCAAATGTTCTTGGCAGGCAGTGACTGCATCTGATCATATTTTTTGGATGAATGTTAGTTGCGTTAAAATTAGGGCCCAAAATCTAAGTTCATATGAAAGCTGTATATGCTATGCGTTGGTAAACGTGTTAATTGTTTTATAATTGCCTTTTTTTTTGGGTCCTATCCTACCAGATGAGTTACAGTAGTAACTATATTTTTTTCCCAAGCTCTAGATTTGCGGTTTAGTCCTCGCTCTTACCCAAAATTAATCACGTCTACTTTGATCGAGTGGTTTTGGGAAAACCAATTAACTCTCTCATTCTGTTCCAAACAAATAACTATAAGTCTAAAAATCTTTGCTTTCTGGTAGTTTGGATTTGATTAACAGTGTCATAGAGTTGTTAAGTTTTACTTGGGTTCTACAGCTTGAATACTACAAAAACACTTGTTCATAGCTCTCCACTCAAAGTTTAAAACATGCAAGCACTTCAATGATCACACGAAATTCCATACCATAGCAGCTAGCAAACTCTGAATCTACACCGAATTTAATCACCGACTAAAGCCCGTTCAATTACACTTGCAAAGTTATCTAACACGTTTCAGAAACTGTGTTTCCTGCTTTAAGAACACATATGCACGCCTTTCACCAATAACTTGTCCCTCTCTCCATCGCTCAACTAAAGGCATCCATCACATCATGAATATCGACGGAGATGAAGAATTCCCTTAACAGACTGCTCCTAGTCCTTGTAACCATCCCTCCAGCTTCTCATTCACAATCACTCTAACACTACTAAGGGCGAACGTTCATTCATCTCCTTGCTTCAAACAATGCTAAAAACTTTCTCAATTTAGATAAAAAAGACTCATTAATTCAATCATTAGCCTTCTCAAAATCTCCCAGTTCCTTGGGAATAGGCTAATGAAGACATGGGATCCTTTCCTACTAGTTCCTTGGGAATAGCCTGAGAGAAGGCGATTGCACAAAAATCTCCCAGTTCTGCCTTCTCATGAGAATAGCCTCTTTTTTGTCAAACACAGGCCGAATAAAAAATATTTGATTGTTAAACAACAAAAATCTCGACCTCAATATCCCGCAAGCTTGGTTTGTATGGTCAGAAAAGTACCTCTAATATGCTTATTAAAGTGGGTGCTAGATATTCTTATAGGTAAACTGATGCAAACAAAACAAAAACAATATAAGAAAAACAAAAATAACAAATAACATGTTTCTAAACTAAAAACTTTAATTTAAAATTATATTTTTTAATAATTCACCATACTAAATAGTCTATTGAAATACAAACTAAGTAGCCATATTTATACTATTAGTATTAAGCCTAAATTGAATAAGAAAATCAAATTCCTAAACCAAATATTTTTTAAACTAAATGGAAAAAAATACCAAAAACACCATAAAAGAAAATATAGGAATAAAAATAACTAAGGAAACAAATATTTTTTCCAAAAAATATTCTTGCATCAGTTTTCCTAAGTTAGAAATAATTCATTCTCGAGTTAAAATTGTTCTTACTTCAATCTTATGAATATCCAATAAAAATTCTTCAACCTCATTTCTTTCTTCATTTCAAATGTATAACCATTTTAGATATCAACTTCAATCCTTTCTTGTTAAAATTTGTATAAAAAACAACTATGAACAAATTATTTCTTCCATTAGCTTCTAAATTAATGAATTGCATATCTTAAATCTGCTTCGTCAACATGTATTGTAATTGTATAACCGTTAAACAAATTTATTTTTGTGATAATAGAAAACTTGTAATAAAAAAAATTCAACACAACTTAAATCAACAATTGCTTTTTTGAACACGTTCTATGTTTTTTTGCACCCAACCTCTAATTTATTAATAAAGACACCATTGATGCTATCATTGCCACCATTACCGTCATCATTTATGCTATTATTATTAACATAATTATCAAAAATTGATAGTGAATATCAATCCATATCTATCTTATTATAAACTTGATCACTAAATTCTCCATAATATCCATCTCGATCAAGAGATTGCCTTCTTTACTCTTATATTTGAAAGAGGTTCTCAAAATTGGCCAGGAATTCATTATCACTTTCCTCGCAATCCTCCAATTTTTTCTTCTTGATCTTCTCTAATTAACAATATACTTCTTTAATTTGCCTATGCAACTTTATCATTGCTAGTCGACGAGTTAATTTTATAATTTGTTTCTCCATGTCTTCTACTACTAGTTCCTGAAAAGTTTTTTTTTCAAGGAAAAACCTCATCCCCTTCTACACAAACATGTCATATTATGTGACTTTTTTCAACTATGGTTATTTAACAACACACAATTAACTTCCAAAAATCATTAGGATTTGATATCAACTAACACAAACGAAAACAATGCAAGAAATACAACAATAACAAACAACATAAAATTCTACCAAGTAGAGTTAATAGACCAAAAATTCTAATTTGAAATTTATATTTCTCAATAATTCACTATAGGCTATTGAAATACAAACTAAGAAACTTTATTTATACTAATATGAATAAAAATAACAAAGGAAATAAATAATTTTCCTTACAACTCTTTTCATCCTAAAGTTACCGAGCATAGTAACAAATGAACTGCATTCTAATCTTGCTCGCACTGAGGTAGATACGGCGACCCATGTTGAGTAACTCCAGTTTTAATAAGCACCAAAGAATCGGAAAAAAAGTTGTCCTTATTGGCAGACCTTTAGTTGTATACGAATAGATTGATTTCCTTGAATTATGTACTCCATAACATTTTTCATCTCATTATTGTTGACGACATAATTTGTGTTCCGTATTTTCTGACTTTACCTCTATGATCACGATATCGTGCATATTTTGAGAGCACCGACAATAAACCTTATTCTGTTAGTTTGTTACAAGCAAGGTTTCAAGGCGTCAAGGCTTGTGAAACCTTTATGTAAATCTCTTCATGTAATAATTAGTGATTTATAGTGCAGGTTTAAACTTTAAACTTTAATGTATGTGTTCTAAGCTTACGAATAAGCGGGAACATCATGCTTTTAAATAGTTCATAATTTATATTTTCAAGTTTTTCATCCCGAAACACAATTTTAAAGGGCCAAAGGGACTTCAAGCAAAGAGATGCAAAGGAGGTTTCAACCTTCAATTTAGACCAATTACAAATTGACTGCTTGACAATTCAAACATCCGGTTTGAAGTACCATAATTAGCTAATGAATTTTGTTGAGAAGAAGGTGATAGTGGCGATATTAGTATTGGTTCGATGAGAAGGTAGTGATAATGGTAGTAGTAATTGCAACAAGCACGATGACAAGGAGGCAATGGTAGCATGCTTGTAGGATACCTAGTGATTTGAAGAGACAGTGAAATTGGAGGCCATAACAGTGGTGATGATAGTAAGGGAATGGATGGGTGGTGTTAGCGAGAGATTTGAATCTCCATATAAAATACTCTCCATTCCCTTAAGGTGAAACTAGTTTTCTCAAGAGTAACTAAATTTGCAAATCTATAGGAAAAATGTTTCTGACTGGCCCATTTTTCTATGTCATCAAATTGTAAAATAATGCAAAACAGTCTTGACGAGTATTTCTATTGTGATATTAATTCTTATCTCTGTTAGTAGAGAATGTTTATTGGATCCCTCTGCTGATATAATACCGCATTGTAAATTTTTATTTTATACCAACTCTCTGTCGTTTAAAATGAAGAATTGATCAATGAAATATGTTGGAAAAAAATTATTCACTTTGATTTCATTGATCAATCCTTAATTTCTAACAACATTAAATGACTTAGAGTTGTTAGTAAATAAAAACTTATTATAAAAAGACACAATACAATATCATGTTGATAGAGGGTAATAAAACATTTTCTAGGCGAAAGCTCGTATTAATGGTGTCTTGACACTTACTAAAGCTCTGTATTTCTCAATTGAGTGAAAGCGAAAAGATATTTAGTTTTATGGGTTGCTAGTCGAGAAGTTTGATTTCAAATCCTAAGATTAAAGTGGAAATTAAGTATATTTTTTCTTTTAATTCGAAGATTTCTCTCCAATTGCTAGATATATTAATTTATATTAGTGATAATATTATGATTTTAACTATGACTCCCACGTTGGTCTCTAGAAAAATATCTTTAGAATAAACGTCAATTAGTGAACACTATATACTTAATCAAGTAGTCGTGAAGGTATCTGAAATATTCTAAGGGTAAAAACTCAAGATTTTGGAGAATTAGCTAACTATTATGGAGATATTAGCTAGTAGGATGATGCTTAGAGGTTTTGTTAGTTTGTTTATAAAGGATGTCTCCCTCTAACATGTATTGTTCTGCGTAAAGTCCTTGATTTTGGCCTATACGTTTGGTGAGTTCTGGCCATAATATGCCTTTTGTTTTAAAGAGATTAAGTCCTTGTTTGGTATTTCGTTCCAAACAAGGGTTTAGAAAAATTTGAGAAAAAAAAATTTGTTTAAATTTTTGATGTACTAATATCAAAATTAATTTTTTAAAAATAAAAATAAATATTATTTTAATGTATTTCTAAATAAAAAATACTTTAAAAAATAACCGATATTACACTCTCAATCACTCCTAAACCCCGAGACTTATAAGCTAGGTAAGTATTCTAACCAATGTAGAGGCAATGGTATGTAACCGAGCAACTCAGGAGCCTTTATCACACAAATTACGTTCTTATATTTATGCCACCAATAATGTTAGGTTTATATTAACGTTTGATTGATTATTGTTTTGAGATATAAAAGATAGATAGTAGCGATAAGAAGAATATCTTTTTATGCTTCTTGTTTTGTAAAATAAAAAGTTACTCAAAAATATTTCATGAATAAATTATTTTCATATCATCTAGGAAATATAATTTTAGATTCTCACACATACTATTTGCACATAAAATAAATATCTTTTATAAAAAATTTATTTAGTTGAAGAGACACATATAAACATAAAATAAATATATTTCTTGAATAATTTTAAAATGAATTTCTACATTTTCAAAATAAAAAATAAATAGAAACTTGTTCTCTCTCTTTATTTTCTTTGGTTTTTTTTCTTGAAACAATAATCAAACATTATTTATATGATTTTTGTATAATTTGTCCCTCAAGAGGAATTGTTACATGCGGAACTTAATTTTTTTTTGTCCTTGTACTCTCGGTGGGTTTTTTCGTAGAAGACTTTTTTGAGAAAGATTGTGATTAAAGCTTATATAATGTTCGACTCTGACTAATTAATGTATAGTAATTAAGTATCAAAGGAGTAAAAAAATAAAGGGAGAAACGAAAAGAAAAATGGTAATAATGGTGAGGAAATAATATCAAATCCTAATTATTGAAATTCAAACCAATGATTCGGATTTTTCCACCATGTGTCATGTCACTCCTAACTCGAGAGGAGTCTAATCCAATCTAAGGTATGTTTGTTGCTCGGAATTCACTTTCCAGAAAATCACTTTTCAAACTTTCCTGTGTTTGTTTGCCATTAGAAAAATTGGTCAATGGAAAACACTTTCCGGTCAACGGAAAACACTTTCCGGTCAACGGAAAACACTTTTGAGTCAAAGAAAAATTTGGTTTAGTTTCCAGGAAAATGTTTTCCCTTTGATTGTGTTTGTTTTCCGGAAAGTGGTTTCCGAGAAACCACTTTCCAAACTTTCCTGTGTTTGTTTGCCATTAGAAAAGTTGATCAACGGAAAACACTTTCCAGTCAAAGGAAAATTTGGCTTGGTTTTTAGGAAAGTGTTTTCCTGAAAAATTTGGGCGGAAAACACTTTCCGGAAGTTGTGAAAAATTTAGAAATGTCATTATTTGCTGATTATATTAAATTTGATCCTCAAACTTTTGATTGCTATATATAATTTGTTTTGTATATTTATTTTTCAATTCCATCTCTTAAAATTTAATTTTTATATTAATTTTGGTCTTTATTTTTATAATTGCTATTTGCTTTTTCCTTATCATTTTTTTATTGAAATTTTTTATCTATCAAATTTGG
>Ga0325410_1000179_pt1 | contig 61209 bp, 29 predicted proteins | sample PopdelMetagenome_16_FD_206182 | JGI IMG/M metagenome (GOLD analysis project Ga0325410, IMG submission 206182) | Populus deltoides microbial communities from Bellville, Georgia, United States - Xylem-PdIQD-R3 | ecosystem: Host-associated > Plants > Phyllosphere > Stem > Wood/Secondary xylem... | reverse complement strand
CAACTCTCAAACACCCGCTTAACAGCTTAGTATTGAATCTGATTGAATCAGGTAAATAGATGTCTTTTTTCATTATTTTTTTCAAAGTTTTCAATGTTTCAATAAGTTCTTGAAAGCAGAAGGCAAAGATCAGGTAGGTAAATTAGGATTTTTAGAACTATTTTGAACTGAAACTTGCTTAAAATCCTTGTCTATGGCGTTGACTGTATCAATCAGGGAAGGCAAAAAGGAACAGATAAATTTAATATACAATAAATATAAAAACAAAGAGTGCTTTAATGGTGGCGGACAGAAACCAATCCAAATTGGAGTCAGATTAATTCTTAATCAAATTTGACCATACCTGTAAATGGCCACAAAAACATGAACGTAAAATCTTCTCCTCCTTCCTCTCCTCGGCATGGACTGTGGTGAAGAAGTCGTAGTCTCCTGGACAGATCTCTGTCCACTTGAAGGCATGCGTGATGACATAAGCTAATTGTGCACGAATGCTTCAGTTTTTTATAATGAATAGTCTGACTGATTGCCTCCCATAAAACGTTTGCACGATTGGGCTCTGATTCTTAATTTTCTTTGCGCCTTCGTAGAGGTAGAACTCACTCGAACTGCAGATCTTGCTTGTTTTCGTCCGCGATCCCTAATCACAACCACAATTTAAACATTTTGAAAAACAATCATAACCATATTCTTAAATAAGTTAATTTTTTAACCTTAACACTACAATTTAAGCGAGATTGCAACTACAAATAATATTTTTTTAAAAAAATATTTATTTTATTTAAAATTAATTTTTTCATCAAAATTTAAAATGTTTAGACCTCGTGTTTTGGGTTGAGAGCAATTCGTTTTTCATCAAAAATAAATTAATACTTTAAAGATCATTTAACGGTCTCAAACATTTCATTTACATTAATCACTTAAAAAACAGAAGTTCTCTATATTAATTATGGACTTCTTGTCAAACTCTCTCTCTAATCCTTGGTCTTCAGGACACTGCCGACTAATTTTAGCTGATGCCTCCTTTTACCTGAACAAGAATTATATCCTATCGCTGATCGCTGGCAAAGCACTAAAAAGCCTAAAAAATTCGTAGAGTCGGAATAATTAAGTGTTCTTTTTTCATGTCTATCCTATCCTCCCCTTCCCTAATTATGATTTAATTAATTGAATCCCTCTTTTATCTTTTCCTTTTAACATTAATTAATTTCTCAGCTCCTACCTACGGCCTTTCCAGGCGTGCTTTTTGACCCAGCTGGAGCATGAATGCCATGCTTGTCCACTGTTGGTCAACGGGTCAACTCTCTCATACAAGCTTGAAACACGATTTGGGTAGGCATACATATCTGTCTTCTTCTCTAGCTCTTATCCACCTTCATGTGCTTGTCATTGCGAATGCCAAGCAACACATTATTATTATTATTATTATCTATTCATTTCTTTAAGAGAAGAAGATGAGTTTCTCTGTGTGTGTGTTCGATTAATTTGCCGTGGAAATAGAATATTATGCTATTCTTTTATTTTATTTTACATTATTTTTCTAGTTTTTTTTAATTTGCTTTTTTTTTTAATTGATGTGAGTGTCCGGGTCAATTTGCACGCACCTCGACTAATTCCACGGGCCTGAAGTTAACGACCATGTAAGCGATCATCATATTAGCAACTACATGACTCGAATCTAAGATTATAGGGAGAGCAAACTTTTTAATTCCAGGTTTTTATCACTGATTCACCTACTAAATGGTTAATTTGACTGCTCTACTCAGCCACACTCACTCTTTTTTTCTGGCAAAATCAACCTTTATTATCTCTCCAAAGCATAAAACTTTCACCCTGAGATCTCCAATCTCGGAGACAACGATTTTGGCTCGGTCACCGCTTCATCTTCATCTCGGAGATAATTATATTTTATCATAAAACTATAATTATGACAAAATATAATTCCAGCCGTGTCTCACCACCCTACCAAGTCATTGAACAAGTCTCACATTGCTAAGGATTCTTTTCCTATGAATCACTCCTGTCATGTTTTAATCATCATGACGAGACCACGAATTACATATATATCAATGGAAAAACGTTTACAAATATCTGTTTGTTTTCGTCTGGTTTTTGTTTACTTGGGAAAACAAAGAATCATCTTAAATAGAATTATACAATATAGCTACAGGAAATAGTAATTAATATAATATATATTAAATGTGACGCAAATTCAAGAACACTAGCTGGATATTGAAGTCCAAACCCTAGGAACACGATTACTTAGACCTTTCCTTTTCACAACCTTTAGCTAGCTTCTGGTAAACAATGCTTTCAAACACTTTATTGTTATATAAAATATTGGAGAATTGATCCAACTTATTGTGGTATTTGATTCCAGAGTAGACTCGTGATTCCGACTTCAGCTCATGATTCTTCCGCAAGAAAATTGATTGTCTTACTCTTACAGGACCAGATCGCTAGACTGGATCATTAGAGTGATTAGGCAAGCAATAAAAGGGATTAAGCATGTCATCCTCTAGATGAACTCAGCACCGGCCAATTGCTAGGTTGAGTTGTCTGCCAACAACCCTAGCTAGTCGTGAGTTTTTCTTTTTGATAATATATAGCCATTATAGTAATTTGAAAGCGGAAAGGGTTATAGTTGATCAAGTATTCAATGACATGGACAGCTCTTGAAAAAGAGTGAGAGATTTAATTATGGATTTCTACTTATAAAGAGAATGACAAAGCGTGTGAGTGTTTTTTAAATTGTTTTTCATGTAAAAAAATAAAAAATATATATTATTTTGATGTATTTTTAATTAAAAGATATTTTTTAAAAAAATTCTACAATCCTAAATAAAAGAAATGAAGTGATGAAGAATGGCTGATGTTTGACACCTAACCGACTTAAGATGAATTGTGATCTTAAATGAAACTATAAATTATAGAATATTTTAAAATATTCAATAAATATTTTTTAATTTATGTCGACGAGTAAAGCCTTGTTTCATCTTCATTTGTACACAGAATTTTTTATTAAATAAAAATAATTTTCATTTTATAAAGTATAATTAACAAATATATTTTATTAAGTTGTGATATTACACCATTGCTAAGTAATCTTCAGCTTAATTAAACCGGCTCTGATTCTACAAAGAAAATACTCCAGAGTTGATGCCCAGATGGATTTAGCAGCTATGGACCCGGCATGAAAATTAGCATAATGATGCCTTTTCAAACTCAATTCTACACAATAAATTGAATCTTTTCAAACCCAATTGGTGTTGATTTTAATACATTCAGATTTATAGGTGAAACATTTATAATATGTATTGGATCAATTCTTAATAATTCAGTCAAAACCAGCTAATTTAAAGAAATATATCTTGATTCAATTAGATGAACCTAAAAATTTTGACTTTTTTAGTTTTTTTTTATTTTACTAGAGAAAAATAAACTCCTTATTTTTTATGTTGATTTTATAACTAATGATTTAGATATTTAATTGATTTAAATTTTAGATTAAATTAAAAAATTATAGCAACGCGTGTTATGTTTATTAAGGGTGTTTCGCCTGGAGTTTTGAAATATTTTAATTTTTTTTAAAATTGTTTTCTTGGTTTTTAGATTTGTTTTAATATGTTGATATTAAGAATGAATTTTATAAAATAATAAGAAAAAAATATTATTTTAATATACTTTTAAGTAAAAAATACTTCAAAAAGTAATTGTTATTAATATTCTAAACACCCTCTAAATGAATAATATGACAAACCTGTTAAATAATATTTATCTAGTTTTATTTATTAAGGGTAGAATAGTATTTTCAGTAACCTATATATAATTCTTTTGTATTTAGGTTAACTTAAGCACTAATAATAAACAGATTATTGAGAATTCTAGCCTTCTTTTATGTTTGATATGAATTATTTTAACATGGTATCAGAGCCTCGTTGGTCGAACCCTTGGCTTGCTAGTTTTATGGAACTCGTTGCCCCTGTAGAAATCATGTTCACTAATATCAGAGTCACTGCTGGTATCAAAATCGTTATCATCATCCACTTTATTCCCAGTAGGATGTTCCAGCACGTTCAATGCATTTCTTTGAAGCTTAACTTCAGATCCATTTTTCAAAACATCAGACATGAGTTGTTTGACCAATTAAAAGATGGAGGATGAAGATCAAGTTTTGTGCTTGTGGTTGAAGAATTAATATTTGAACCTTTATTTTAGATTCTTTAGCTTCTGCAATTTGGTGTTTCTGTTATGTCTCTGTAATTGTTTTGGTATTTCATCTTCTCTTCAGTTTCTGCAATTTGGTATTTGCATTCAGTCTCTACAATTTATTTTGGAGTGATATTTTATCTTTCGCTTATGCAAAATCTGGTATTTTGATTTTCTTTCAGCTTCTGCAATTTGGTATTTCTGTTCTGTCTCTGCAATTGTTTTGATATTTCTTCTTCTCTTCAGTTTCTTCAATTTGGTAATTGCGTTCAGTTTCTACAAATTTTTTTAGAATGATATTTTGTCTTTCGCTTCTGCAAAATCTGGTATTTTGACTTTCCTTCAGCTTCTGCAATTTGGTATTTCTGTTATGTCTCTGCAATTGTTTTGGTACTTCGTCTTCTCTTCAGTTTCTGCAATTTGATATTTGCGTTCAGTTTCTGCAATTTTTTTTAGAGTGATATTTTGTCTTCCACTTCTGCAAAATCTGGTATTTCGACTTTCCTTTAGCTTCTGCCATGACATCTACTACCGAAAAGATTGTTTGGTTACGTTGGTTACTTGTTGATATGAGAATTTTCTTTTCTCTTCCTACTACTATGTATTGTGACAACCGGAGTTCTATTCAGATTGCTTAAAACTCGGTTTTTCATGAGTGAACTAAGTACATTAAGATCGCTTGTCATCTTACTCGTCATCATCTCAAAGCATGGCACCATTACTTTGCCTTTTGTTTTTTTTTCCTTGCAGATTGCAGATTTCTTTACCAAGACGCATTTCATCTCTCGTTTTTGTTTTCTAGTTGGCAAATTCTCGATACTTGTAGCTGGCGCATTGTGAGTTTGAGGTGAGATGTTTAAAAATATTTATTTAGTCTTATTTTTTAAGGGTAGAATAGTATTTTCAGTTTAACATATATATAATTTCTTTGTATTTAGATTAACTTAAGCACTTATAATAAACAGATTATTGATAATTCTAGCATCCTTTTATGTTTGATCTGAATTACTTTAACAAAACCAATTCACATTTTATAATTAAATTGCCAAAAATATATATATTAAAAATGAGCTATTAATTTATTTATTTTTTGAAAAAAAAAGGTGGAACTTTCTTCCAACAACATGGTACCAAAAACATTGTGTTGGTTTCAACTACACTCATAAATAAATTAGTGAGATATTTGGGTGATTATTATTCTTAAGAGTTCTTATGACACACACATGTGCTAACTACTAGCTATTAAATATTAAAATATAATCCAATTTCATGTCCTTATTTTTTTATTTTACTTTAGTTGAATTTTTTTATGTTTTAAAACTAGATAAATTATAAAAAAATGTATGTGAATTATTCAAGATTTTACAATCACATGATTTAATTTAATAAATATTCAAATTTATTCATTTATAAATAATTTAATAAAATATATTAAGGATTCAACAAGAAAAGCCGAAAACACTTGCGTTCTCTAATACCATAATTACAAGCCCAGTCGAGAGAGAGCAACCCAAATAATGAAATTGAGAGCGAGTTGGGCTCAAGTCTAGTTGTTCCATGGACTTGACCTGACCCATTTAGCCCCATTTCGAAACCATGTGATCCGACCCGCTATTGCTTTGGCGTCGGCGGTAGTGGTAGCAGGGAAAGCTGTGTCCCCTTTGCATTCTCAATTTAAGCTTCTTGAATAATATCATATAAGCCTGCTCCTCCTCCGTCTACTAATGACAGGTAATCTTCTTTCTGCTTTCTCTCATTCATCCAGGGTTTCCTTTTTCTGCATTATTTTTTAAGGAATTTCTGTTCATAGAGTGCCCCCTGATCTGTCCCATTTTTCATGTGCTTCTATGGTTCCTTCATTGAATATTGTTGGTATTGCTAGTATTTAGTCATAGCTTATATAACAAACACAGAAGGTTTGCCCCTGGAACAGAATGGAATGCGCAGGACAGAATGTAAAAAGAGGGTTAATTTAGCTAACCCAAATTATTTTGAGACTGAAGCTTGAATAGGTTGGCCAGTTTTGAGACCGAATGTTTAATTGCCATACTGGAAATCTGCCTTGCTGATACCTGATGACCGTCCTAGATAGAATGTTCTTTCAGCTGCGTATGTTCTTCTGTGTTCAATTGCTATGTACTTAGACTGTAATGCTGATGAGGAGAGGTAATTAAAATTAAAACTTGGGAGAGATTAGGGGAGAGGTAGACCAAAACCACTACAACAGTTAATAATGTTGGTTCAAAGTGGATTCAGTGGGGTTGGCTAATCTGCAGAACCAACTGCAGTTGGTTTGTGATGGAGAGGCATTCATGGAGTTCTTTTCTCTGATTAATAGTCCCTGCTGTGGAAATGAAAATAACCAGAGACTATTCTACACACACCCGTTTAGTTAATTCAAATTAAACCATAGTGCCGGCTGCCGGAACAGCACTGCCTTTATGTATAGGTTCACCAGTACCAGTCCTCACACCATAGCCAGTGTCACGATATCCCGGGCCGTACTTGCTGCTAAAAAATAGTAGAGAATTTCAATGATTTGAAGAGTGCGTGCGCGCGTGTGAGAGAGAGACTTCTTGTCCAAAACAGTGAATATCCTTCACTTTTCATCGACCCTCTTCTATCGTATTTGACATTGTGGTTAGATCAAAATACTGTTTATTTAAAAAATTTTTTTAATATTTTTAAATTATTTTAATATACTAATGTTAATAATAAATTTTAAAAAATAAAATAAAATAAAATATTATTTTAATATATTTATAAATAAAAATATTTTGAAACTCAATTTCTTACGTATTCTCATTCAGTCATAAATTTCTTTTTCCAATAACCTCCCAAAATATTTGATAAAATAATAAATAAAAGCTTGTGATTTATAATAAATAGTTTGATCAAGTTACATATTATATGAATTCATCTATTTTATGATTAAAATTTATTTTATATTTTAAAAAATATTCTATATAAAATAAAATAAAAACGAGAAATCTCAAGTTCAAAACTCATATTTATATAAAAAATTTCATAATAAAATTAAAAAAGAATAAAATAAAATGAGTTATATTTTTCATTAATTTGATCATAGTAATACATCTATTGAACTTTTATACATGGGTTTCGTAATTAATCAAAACCAGTATAATAAATTCATTTACTACAATAAATTTAACTGGGTTAATTATGTCTAGGAGACATCGATGGGATTGATTGATAAAAAAATATAATAATGATAAAAATAAAATAAAAAAATAATATATAACCACTTGATTATTGCCAAGTATTGAAATAGTTAAATGATAAAGAATCAATTAAGAGGATATTATATCTTTAATTTTAATTTTATTACTTTATTTTCTAACTCAAATATAAATATACAATTGATTGAAAATTTCGAATTAACAGATTTTTTTTATAAATATGCAGATTTTAATGGTAAATATTTTTTAATTATAAATTAATCAAAACACGTATAAGATGATTTAGATATTTATAATCAAATAAAAAATAAAAAACCCAACTTGCAGGTGTGTAAAAATAAAAGGAATTTTGGCAAGATTACTAGACTGCCAATTTCTAAATAAAAAATATTGTTTTTGGGGCCACAACTCCAACATGCACAGAACCTTGAGAGTTTGTGGGAGCCAAGACCTCCACTTGCACCTCCCCTGTCTCCACGCTCCACTCATGCTAGTACGATTAACTTTTTTTTTTTTTTAATATAACTCGAGAGATGGTCTACTTTAGTGTCTTGGTATCGAGATTTTTTTTTTTAAAAAAAAACATATTTTAAAATAAAATAATTATTTATTTTTAAAATTTTATTTTTATATTAAAACATGAAAAAAATTTAAAATTATAAAAAATTAATTTAAAACAAAAAAAATTTCAAAAATCTTTAAAAGATTTGATTTTTTTCTTTAAATTAAATATTTTTTATATTTTTATATCGTTTTAATGTGTTAATATTAAAATATATATTTTTTAAAATAAAAAATATTATTTTAATATAAAATATTTTAAAAAACAATAAGAACTATAAATAATAAAAAAAATAATTAATCATGATTCTTTTATAAACTCCAACCTTTAAGAGTTTTTGAAAACAATTATAATAGAATTTTTATAATATTTTCGAACCTTTTTACAGACTAAATTTGTTTATCAGAAAATGGTGACAAAATGTTGCAGTGCTCAAATGTCGAGAGTATCATGATACTTTTCTCTCAACATGTCTCTTCTAAAAAAAGCTATGTAGTATAAATTTTAATTTATTTTTAAATAATTAATTAAAATATATATTTGTTTTAATAAATTAATATTTATATTTTCTCATAGATAAAATATCCCGGGAAGAAATTCAAAGTACAAAAGAGTGAATAATATTTTGAATTATAGGAGATGGACATGGGTAATTTAAAAATAAACGGTTTAATATATTTTGTTAGACAATATAGATATAAATTATCTATACATGATATTTTTAATTAAAAATATATTAAAATAATATATATTTTTCATTAATCTTGATATAATCATATTAAAATTAAAATAGTTCATGTGAAAAATATTAATTTAGAACATGCTTTTTAAATTATTTTTCACATAAAAATATTAAATTAATATTTTTATGTGAAAAATAATTTAAAAAGCATGTTCTAATAATAATAAAAAAATATTCCTTACCTATTATATTTTAATTCTATACCATCAATTTTTATAATTTTTCTTATTTATCAAAAATACATAACTTGTAAAAAAAAAATTGGTCCATTAAAAAAAAAAGTATGTTTAGTTGATGAATCTTTCAAAAGCATTTTAGTATGGGTTTTTTTTAGAAATATGATACAAATTATTTTTTCAGTTATTTTTTATATGTAATTATATTGAAATAATATATATATATTAAAATTTAATTTTAGTACTAAAAATATTTTAAAACTAATTTTATTTGTAAAATATAAATTACTGCAATTCCAAACTAAGCATTCGATTGTTTGTTTGTTAATTTTTTTTTTGTTTAATATTGATGTTCAGGTTAGTTTATGTATTTTTTAATTAAATTTATAAATTTTAAAACTAATAATTATATAAGTTTTTAATAGTTTTGGTGATATTTAAAAAACAAATATGGAGAAAATGGCTACTTCAGTTCATCCCTCCGAATTTTATGGGTTTTGTCTGTCACCTTTTATAATGAGACGATGGTCACCGTACCTGTCTTATAATCAGATCTCCACCATACACGTGTGCACGGAACTCAAACGAAATAAGAGAGAGCAAACGTACGGCAAAACGTTGAGTTGTAACCCAAGCGCATCGAGGACAATTTTTGTCTGTACCGTCTAAACCAAGTCTAATTTTTTCGTTGCTCATTTCCTCCTTGCCACTGCCATGGCAGCAACTCCTTCAACTTGAAGCGCTTTCGACTCCCTCACTTGAATCCATGAAAAAACCCTAAAGAAACCCCACTTTCCATGCTTTTAGACCCTCACTTTCTATCTAAATATGGGTTCTTTACTCCAAGACCTCAACCTTGTCCCCCCATCTCCATCCTCATCCTTAACCGCCGCCGCCGCCGCATCCACCAGCTCCACCATCATAGCCACCGATGGGTCCACGACAGAGGCAGCCGCAGCTTTGTTAGTCCCAAAAGTCGAACCTAAACTTGAACCATTTGATGTTGAAACCCCAATTTACCAACCACAACAACCGCAAGACCCCACCAGCAGCTCCCAGGATCTCTTCTTTAGCAGTTCTACCCCAAATTGTTTCTCGAATTCCCAATTAACCCCTCCCGTCTCCCAGTCCACCTCCTCCGAGGACGACAATTCCAATAATCTCTATTCCGAATACAACCGAATCTCCGAGCTCTTTCGCACAGCTTTTGCCAAACGCCTGCAGGATCAATATGGCGACGTTTCAGTCGTTTCGGACCCCGATTCCCGCGCTATCGTCCCTGTTAAAGAAGGTGATAACAATGCCCTCTCATCTGTCGTGGTTTCCCAGCGGCCGAAGTACCAGAAGCGGTCTTCTGAGCTCGTGCGTGTAACAGACCTCGGACTCGAGGACCAGAGGTATTTTCGTGACTTGGTCCGCCGTACACGAATGATCTATGACTCCCTTCGGATTTTATCTGTCTTGGAGGAGGAGAAGCGACGGGGAGAACGCCTAGGACGGCGCGCGCGCGGAGATCTCCGTGCTGCCGCTACAATGAGGGATTGTGGGCTTTGGCTCAATCGGGACAAGCGGATTGTGGGGTCCATTCCTGGTGTTCAAATTGGGGATGTTTTCTTTTTTAGAATGGAACTGTGTGTTGTTGGATTGCACGGACAACCTCAGGCTGGAATTGATTATCTTCCTGCTAGCCAGAGCTCGAATAGGGAGCCTATTGCTACTAGCATTATTGTTTCAGGTGGTTATGAGGACGATGAGGATTCTGGAGATGTGATTATTTACACCGGACATGGCGGGCAGGACAGCTTGAACAAGCAATGTGAGCACCAGAAGCTGGAAGGTGGGAATTTGGCGATGGAGAGGAGTATGCATTATGGGATTGAGGTAAGAGTGATTAGAGGGATTAAACATGTAGGCAGTGTTAGTAGTAAGGTTTATGTCTATGATGGGTTGTATAAGATTCTTGATTGCTGGTTTGATGTTGGGAAATCAGGGTTTGGTGTTTATAAGTATAAGCTACTGAGGATAGATGGCCAATCAGAAATGGGTAGTTCGATCTTGAAGTTTGCGGAGACTTTGAGGACTAAGCCATTGAGTGTGAGGCCTAGAGGGTATTTAAGTCTTGATATTTCAAATAAGAAGGAGAACATGCCGGTTTTTTTGTTCAATGATATTGATAATGATCATGATCCTTTGTGTTATCAGTATCTTGAACGCACCGTGTTTCCAGTCTTTGTTATTACTAATGGAAGCAATGGAACTGGATGTGATTGTGTTTCAGGATGCAGTGATGGTTGTTTTTGTGAGAGGAAGAACGGAGGTGAGTTTGCATATGATGATAATGGGTTTTTGTTGAGGGGGAAGCCAGTGGTATTTGAATGTGGGGTTTCTTGCAAGTGTCCGCCAACCTGTCGAAATAGGGTGACTCAAAGGGGACTGAGAAACAGATTGGAAGTGTTTAGGTCAATGGAAACTGGCTGGGGAGTTAGGTCGTTGGATTTGATCCATGCTGGTGCTTTTATATGCGAGTATGCAGGGGTTGTCATCACTAGAGAGCAAGCCCAGATTTTCACCATGAACGGTGGTGGGTTGGTTTATCCAAATAGGTTTTCTGCTAAATGGTCTGAATGGGGGGATTTGTCTCAGATCTATCCAAATTACATCCGTCCATCATATCCTGAGATTCCACCATTGGATTTTGCAATGGATGTGTCAAAAATGAGGAATGTTGCTTGTTATATGAGCCATAGTTCAACTCCAAACGTGCTGGTGCAGTTTGTGTTGTATGATCACAATAATTTGATGTTCCCTCACATCATGCTTTTTGCAATGGAGAATATCCCACCTTTAAGGGAGCTAAGCCTTGATTATGGGGTGGCTGATGAGTGGACGGGGAAGCTTGCTATCTGCAACTGATTAAACTTAAAGAGGATGTGCAACTTTTTTGTGTGTTATATCACTGTGTTCCGAGGACATGATGTGCTAAGGTAAATTTAATTATCTACTGTTTGCAGCTCTAGATCTACCCTGAACACATATTAGTGCATCTGATTTTGTTTGTGCATTGTTATAACAGGATATATTTTGTAGTTCTGGTAGTTTGCAGTATCAACTGTGTCAGCTGTTGGGTTAGTTTTTTTGTTCTTTTTGCGATTTGCTGATTCAAACGAGTTTGTGTTTATTGCGTGTCGTATTCCTTGCCTTACCACGCCATATTCTCGCGGATCTTTTGTTATGCATTTTCGTGTCTTTTCTTGCAGTTAGAACAACTCAAATCCTGTCTTTTTTTCCCTCTCTTTCATTTAAAAGTTGTGTCAGCAATGATTAAATTAGTATCTCACTATTGCTATAAATAATCATACTGCCTTTTCTTTTATTAGGGTAAGCCTTCTTTGACGTTCATTCTAGGATGTCTTCATCTCATCAACTTTTGGTTTATTGGAACCGAACATTGTTTCTTTTGCCCTTAATGTGTTTTTTTCCTGCAAAGCTAAGATTACATACCATGTTTTCTATGTTTGGAGTAGTCTGCAGCATGGTCTCTGGATTCCAATTTTTGTCAATTGGGTATCTATTATCTAAGTTCTAGATTTCATGTTCACTTTGGCACTTCAATGCATGTACATTAGAACCAATTCAACAGTGTCTTGCCACTTCAAAGACTATGCATGATGCTTTTCTCATACATCTTAATAGTTTGATTTTGATTTGTCTAGTGTTTCTCAATTGTTTCTGAGACCTGGTCTTAACCCTCCTTATCTTTTTGATTAATCTGTTTTCTTCTAAAACAGATACTATCAAGAAAACCTTAATGCCTTTTTAAACTTGTAGCTCTACTACTATATGCTATGCCATATTCGCAATCGAGATTCTAGATAATGTTGGCTGAAATTCCACTCTTTCTTGTCAATAATAAGAGTCTCAATTTCATTCAAATGCAATGATACTTCCTCTGAGCCATCTTGTCAACATGCTTCCTTGATCTTATGACAGGTTTAGTTAAACGAAACCTTATTAAAGTTTATCATCCCATATGTACTAATGGCTACATATGGGAATTTGCCATTTGTATGACTGATAACAATTGGACAAAACTTGATTGCTGTCAATGAAAAGTTGGACCATTGGAGGGCTGTGTAAATAATGAAAATTGAATGTTTGCAGCCTATTCAAAATCGACCAATCCTTCTGTTTCTCTATAGCTTATTATTTTTTAAGGCATCCCCTTTCCCTTTTAAGCATCTCTGCTTGCAATCCATTAAAGTTTAAATATACACGTACATCTCAGGGCCCATTTCTTATTTTGGCTTTCCATGTGTCCCTTAAAATAGTTATTAGCAAATGATAGTTATTGCTGCAGTATAGAATTTAGTATAATAGGACTTCTAAGCAACTTCCTATTCCATTTCTGTACAGCATCAAGATTTTATGGATACAATAGCTTGTAACCTAACCAATGTGCAGAATCACGACTAAATAATGTGGAAAGAAGAAAATGATTGAGAAACACCAGAGAAGAAAATTCTGAAAGGATAGAATTAAATAAGATAACCATTCAGCTATGCATCTAAAGCAAGAAAAGGCAAAAAATGTCCAACTAAATTGTTGCAGGGCTCAAAATGAAATCTTGTAGAAGAACTTGTGCTCTAACTCCATTAAATGAACACCCAAATACCTGTACAAGGAATTATGATGTATTAGTGCCGTTGTAGGTCATTAGTGACTGGTTTATTTATAAAATTATTACTAAAAAATAATAAAACTTATTAATGTGATTAGTGATGTCACTGATCTAAATTTTCGTGACAAGTTCTTTGCTGTCCTACTAATTATTTTACTAACTTCCATCTACTTATTTGTCATGTCATACATTTTTAATCTCTTAAATTGATAGCGGGAGCTATCAATTTTTGGGTTTGGGGGGACTTGTCAAGCATTGATTTCTATACATAAATACCTACATGCATGCTGCCTGGAGTGGCTGATGGAAATTCATTTCTTGAAGACATGTTGAGATATTTCCTCCGAGCTCTTAAATTTAATATTATTTTTGTCTAGAAAGTTTCAAATGGAAGAATATGGATTGGTGATCTTAGGTCACATTTCATTTAAGCGCGGCAACATCTAAACTTTTATGAGTGTTCATGCGAGCAGTGTAAATATTGGCTGGCAACCTGCTTAACAGACTTAACACTGTTTTTTGCAATTTTAAGGGTTCATGTCAAATAATTTGTAATGGAGAAATTATCTTGTCAGCTAAAAAAGATGAGCACTTGAGTTTTCAGAATAGTGCTGTTTTGCGAACATAATCTTGCAAGCATAATGGAGAAATTATATGTTGGCTTTGTTTTCGTCCTTTTATTTATTTATTTGGGGGGGTTGATTTATGATTATTCCTTTTTGAGGAATCTTTTGTAACTTTATGCTGTTTGGTCCTTGACTAGTCTGATAACATTGAGCTTGATTTTTCTATTTTTCCTTTTGGGGGTGAATATGGAACCTTAAGCTGCACAATGGGGTGGTTGTCCTGGTTATTGAAACACCTCAACCTCTATCCCAATGTGATGTAGTTTTCAGGTAATCTGGGATTTCAACCATTGGATGCAAATAGGGCTGAAAATGGTTTGGTTTTGAAGTTATTAGTGGCTTGATTTATATAATAGCCGTGATGTCATGTTTCTGCAAAAGAATTAAATTGTATAGCATGCTGGGAAATGTGAGTGTTAATTTCTTATCAAATGCTAACTTTGTGCGATGCAGTTTAATTCTTTTGCAGCCTTCTTTTCTTCTTCTTTCTCATATCTCCCAGTATGTATCATAAAAAAAGAAATATATGCTCATTTTCATTACCTTCCTGCAGGTGGGAGTCTGAAAATGGATCCTCCACGTTTTTGACAAACCAATGTCTTCAATTTTCTGGTTGTCATCTTTTTTTTCCTTGAGAGTTGATGTTACAGAATACTGGATTACAAGTAACATCCACCTATCACCTGTGCTGGCATGGCCTTCTTGTGTTTTCCCCTTGATTTCATATTATTATGGCGTCGCAGGTGGTAAAAAGGTGAAACAAGATGTTGGAACTGACAATTTTCTCAGCTAAAATGTGGATGCTGCCATTACTGGCATTTTGACTCTGGTTGACTGGATCTCTAGGATGAAGTCTTGTACACTAATTCCTCGAGGCAAGTTGCATAGGATTTTGTAAGCTTGTTGCTTGTATGATGACTGAATGAACCTATTGTACCTTGTACATACAAAGTTCTAACTGTACAAGCTTGTAAAGAAAATCTTGTTGCATCAAAGATAGCCGACTAATTTATTCTTAATACCTTAGATTGTATTTCTTAGTGAAATTAGGAGTTGGATTTAAGTGCTGATTGGTAGCTAAGCACTAGATATTTCTGCACGTTGTGCTTGGTTGGCATTCCGCAGATACTCCCCTCAGGTGAAGAGTATATATACTGTCGTTTTGGGGTGAATTAGTTGAAATTCGTACTGGCACAGAACTGCAGCATGGAGTAGGTTCATATGTGCACATCTTTTGCACTGGGACAGCAATGAGGTAGGTTCGTATGTGCATATATTTGGAGCTTTGAAATGAACGTTGAAAACATGTTGTGCATTAGTTTACGTTTCCTGTGCCTGAGTTGTCTTGAAAGTAAACCAATACATATTACATGGTGGCAAAAAGCTGCCAAGGTATAGATACAACCTCACTGTCAACTGAAAGGTCTGTTGAAACTTTGTCGCATCCAGAATCAACTTCCACAGCATCACCTCATCTGTTATTACGTAAATGAGAAAGCTGACATGTATCCCATCTCGCAGACAGAAACAGTAATTATAAAAAACATTGGTGAGAAAACTTATTGAAATTCACGTAATTATAATATTATGTGCTTCCAGTTTTAAGTTGTTCTTTGGAAAGGTTAAATCCTTTCGCAGGACTGATGATCTTCAGCTCTACACACTATCACTAAAACAATGTTGTTCGTTGATAGCTGTTACCATTGGTGAGCAACTAACTTCGCCATCACAGAAGTGCTCGAGATTTGTGTAACATCCAGTTTTCTATATGTACATGTATGCAATTTTAATGAGAGTTCATAGTAGAGTATGATTGATGCTTCACAAATCCCCTTGAACACGCATTTCTTGAAGGGCGTCAAGCTTGGGAGTTCCCTATTCCATTTTTTCCCACAGCCCGCTGTCTGGCTCGTTCCATCTTCCGTTTACGCCATTCCTCTAAAGCTGAGTTAATATTCAACGTCATCAGGATCAACATGATAATTTAACCAACAACATTTACCTTAAGAACAAACGTACATGTGTCAAACATAAAAGTTCTGAGGCACTGTATAAACAAACATATTATCTATCAATACTGTAAAACTTATGAACCCAAGGACATCAGGTGTCCTAGACCTAAAATTACAGAAATCATGTTATCTGAATATGTTTTGGAGAGAAGCATTTAAGTCATCAACTGACCAAACCATAACCAATGATACTGGGATAGTAGATTTTTTTTTTTTTTTGGTACAGCGAAGTGACCATTGCCATCTCACAGATATAAAGCTTTTTTGTATGGACTACTAAAAGCGGCTGCACAAAACATAAAGCTAAAAAAAGAAGCAGCAATTACCTTTAAAACTGGAAACATCATTAACTGAACGGATATCCTGTAATCTTTTGGAAAGATCAACTGCAGCAGTCTGCTTCATATCTTTGTGTTGGACTGTTTCAGGTTCTGCATAGGCTTCTTGTTCAATTTCTTTAATCTGCAAACACTGAAAGAATCAACTTCTATAGAGAACATATTCCAAACCATGAGTTCTCACAATTTCCCTCCTCATGCTTGTTTGATACACGATGACAACTGACAAGAGAGAGAGAAAGAATCCAATCTTGATGGGGAAAAAATGCATGCCAAATTTCAGACATATAATCTAATAGCCAAAATGGAAGTAAGAAAACATAAGTACAGGTAAAGCTTCATTTCCAAAATGTTCTTCAAGTGGTTCTGTGGGATTTAATCGCTCATATAACAAGCATATTAAAATTTAAGAGTGAACACCATACTCTTTTTATAAGCTTCCATGGTTGCAAGGCAAGGCGCATCTCTTCAGACTCCTTGATGTAGCTGAGCTCAACTGCATTTTGAATTTTTGGACATTAGAAAGTCAAATAGAGTTTTCCGTTGCTCCATCAATGATGTAGAAAAGGTACAGAATATATAGAATTCAGTGGCAATCAAGAAATACAACCATCAAGCTCAGAATTCATTCAAAACATTAACTTCCTAGACAATACAGACAGCGAGCTTAATACCTATCTCTTTATGCATGTTTTAAGAACTGTGACTTGAAACAAGTACATCTTTAAGTTATGTGGATATAATTTAATGCTAACTAAATTCCTTAAATATAGCAAAGCATTGACATTCACCAAAATAACACTGAAGAGTTTGTTTCCAGTCTTAAAACAATATCATATAACTAAAAAAAATGTTGAAAGCATGCTGCGATAATCTTGTTTATATTGCGAATCAGACTCTAGTCATTTACAAAATACTTTACAGTTGTTTCAAGCAAACAAAAAAAGAAAAGAAAAGAAAATTTTTAACTTCAGATTCAATAGTAAAAACTAGAAAAAGGCAAGAATGGAAGCACGTTAAAGATCTAGAAGAAGACCAGAACGGATGATAGAATGTAGTGGAAAATTTTGGGTTAATTTTACATTCCTATGGGTAGCAATCATGATTTTCTGAAACATTCTGCACTCATACCATTATTTAATCAAAAGAAAAGGCCATCAGTGCAAGCAATATTCAAAGAATATTTTGTTGATTAGTTCAAGGTGCTAGGCAATACAGAAAGAGGATATAGTGGCAAAAATATTGAAAACATTCAAATCTCTGGGGTGTGTGGGGAGGAAAACTTTAAGTCCAAAATGAAATTATTGATAGACAATAATTCTGATCCTTCAAGACAAAAAGAGGAAAAATAAATATCAAAGATACCTTGAGCGAGTTGGTTGATTGAAAGCAACAGCTTCATTTCAAGATGTGCAACTTAAAGTCAGCTTCAACTTTTATTATATCCACGCCCTATTGGTGTAAAATATTCTACTTGCCTAGGAAACTACATGCAGGTTCATCTTAAAATATTCAAACTAGCTATAACATTCACAAAGCATCATGAAATAGAGAGTAATCATGGTGTAGTTTTGTAATGGTTTACTTCTTCTGTTTATTTTATTTTTACATATAAATAACATTTTCCGCAAGAAGAGTGTCATGGGGCATCCTGAGGCTCAGTTTTCCAAAGAAATATGAAGCATATGAACTACTTGGTTGGTGAAAAATGGTGAAATTTCAGATAATAGCAAGTCTTCATTATCACACTTCCCCCCTCAGAATGGAGAAAAGTTGACAATTAACATCCAACATAGGAAAATTCAATTTGATACAGAAAGATGCCATAATAGAGTCTGTTTGATCAATATGTCATTATCACCTAATAATGCACTTAGAAAATATCCTTAGGGTCAATTCTCAACCAAAATGAGCAATGAACTGCATGTTACACCCTTTTATCTGATACAAATTAAAAAATTAGAAAACATCCCGAGCCTCAATTCTCAACTAAAATGATCATTGAACTGTTTATAACACCATCTTATCTAATACAGATTCTAAAAATTGTCATTTATGATAACATTCCTTAGACAGATAAAGCTAAAAGGGATCTATCCAAAAAGGGCAAGCAAAATAACCCGAGGCAATAAATCCTGTTCCTCCCATGGCACACAATTTTGAAAAGTGCTGGAACCTTAGGGTGCATTCAAACAGGAAGGATTCATCCAACATCCAAACTTCATCATATCAATTTTGAAGGAAAAGATTGGTTCTGGCAAAACCATCAGCTAAACTCATGCATATGCACGGGACTGGCAAGTTTGTCCGAAGTCTTGCTTGAACTACTGGATGTCAAAAGCAGATGCAAAGCTTCAATTGCAAGATGCAAATTGATGTATTATAAAAGAATCTTGGAAAATAGAAAATTCATGGATAGATCTAAACACTATCTCAGAATTTAAAAAAAAAAAAAAACATCAAAGGATGAGTCCTGTCCCAGTGAAACAAGAGGGGATAAGGCATTCATATACTTGAAAGATTTCCCATTCAATTCGAAAGTCCTTGGCCATAAAATCCAAGACCCCACCCATGATCTTAACAACCAACAAATAAGCCTGTCCTCAACATACTAGCCATGCAATGGCACCAAACGGGTAGCATCGTAGCCACTTGTATACAACATAGCACAAAAGGGCCAACATTTTTTTCATCTGTAATTCAACCAAAACCCCTAAACAATTTTCCTTTTTACATTCACAAAATCCACGAGTTCCACATTTAAAACCCGAAATCTAACCCTTGAAAAAATTGTGATACTGAATTCATCAATGAAATGAAGCATAAAAACACAGAGAGCACACGACTAAATGATTCTGTTTATTTGACTACAGATAAAGAAAAAAAACCCAACAATATAGAGCAGAATGGTAAGAATCCGCCAAGCTAATAACTTTCTACTCAATTTAAACACATACCGATTGTTTAAATAAACCAAAACATGACAAAGCAACTACTATCGCAACAGTATCTTCAATTTTTTTTAGAGAGGGAGGGGAGGGGAGAGGGAGAGAGAGTTGCATGCCTGAATTGAAGCTGTCAGGTGCGAGTTTGTTGTTGCGGGTAGAGGGAGAAGAAAGAAAGCCCTTGAGCAAGAAAAGGACTGTGATTATATTCAACACCGTCATGACTATTGTTGCGTTCTTGAAGGACAGTCTGAGTCTCCATGAATGCTGTGTCTCCATCTTCTTCTTCTTCTTCTTGACAATTGAGTGGTGAATGATCGATCGATGATGTTTTTTCTTTTCACAAGGAAAGTAGCAGGGCTTCTTCTCTTCCCTTTTCTTCTTCTTCTTCTTCGGACAGGGCATTTGGGGCTCCTCCTTTGGACTCAAAATGGTAAAATAACTATCCCACCAGTTGACCGAATGTGACAGGTATTTTTACTTCGTCCACCTGTTAAATTAGATAGGCTTTCAATTAGGCCGCTCCTTTATTTCTTTTCTATCAAAATTATTAAACTTATACTCTAGCAGCAATTATCATTTAAAATATTTTTTATTTAAAAATATATTAAAATAATATTTTATATTTTAAAAAAATTATTTTTAATATCAGCATATCAAAATAATCTAAAAATATTCAATTAATATTAATTTAAAATAAAAAAATAAATTATTTTTAAATTTTTTGAAAAATGTTTTTGAAGTATTTGTTTATGTGGTAGCTACCACGTTCAGATTAAACCATAAATTTTATGTGTTTGGTTACCTACAAACCACAATAATTAATTACAAGGACCCACAATAATTTGTGTTCGAATCACAAGCTAGACAAAAGCAACTCTGACTTACTTTTATGAACTGTTGGCTGAACACAAAACATGACAAACCGTTTACACAATTACTTTAATTTTATCCTGTCGAAAATAACCCTCTGCTCTTATCCTCTCATTGTTCTTTCTTCATTGCTCTCTTCACTGTTCCTCCCTTTCATTCTAACAAACCTCACACACTCATTGTTGTTTGTAGCCAATTGAGGAATAATTTCAATAGATCATTCAAATTGTTAAATGACTATCTATTTTCAACTCAAATCCTCGTCCTAAACTCAAGCCATACACCCAGATCTGCTGCCTTCTTCAAGTATATTCACGGTGATGATGGTTCTTGAAAACCTAGAAATGGTTGAAAACATGCAGAAATTGCATTTATGATTTTCAAGGTAATTTTCTTGGAAACTGATTTTAAAAACTTCATGTAACTCAGATTTCCAATATTCACAATAATCATACCATTCTTTTTTCTTTTTTCTAATTTGTTTCATTCTGTTTTGATTCAGGAACCAAAGATATAACATTTGTCTATTGGAAGGAACAACAAGCTCCCGATTTGTGTTAAGCCACATCCAACACTACAGCACAAGCTCAAATTGATGATGATATTAAAGGTAATGTTCTTGATAATATATTTCAACATCTTCATGTAACTTAAATGCCCAATATCTGCAATTAGCATTCCCATCTTCTTTCGATTACAATTTTGGTGTTCTGTTTTCTGTCAGGAACCTAAAAGGGCTGAATAATCTGTCTCTTAGAAAGCATAACAAACACCCGATCTCTGTTTCAGTAAATCCTACACTACATGACTTAGTTTTTTTTCTTCAAATTACATGTTTTCATGTTTAGATCTAACCGGGAAAAATTATATGAACCCTGTCCTTATGTATTTCTAATGCACTGGCACTATAACTGTCAATATTTGCATTTTATAAGTTGAAATTTTTTAAAGGTTTAGATTTTATTTTGTTCTAATATTATGAATTTTGTGCTGCTTTTATGTGGGATCAATCAACATGTTATGAATAAATGCACTTGATTATATGCTTAATGATTTGATTTTCTTATTTTGTAAATGTTTTTTCGAACCTTGAATGGGTTTCTTTTAGTTTCTTTTTTTATAAACTTGGTTCAATTCCTCTAGAAAATTAACCTATTCATTGTATGTTAGAAAAAAGATTTTAACGGAGAACATGGAAGATTCTCAATCACAAGATAAGACTTATTGGACTAAAGAGATGTTGAACACATTTTGTGACATTTGTATCAAAGCAATTGAGAATGGTATGCAACCAAACACACATCTCGAAAAAGCTGGTTGGAAATATGTTATGAATTGCTTTAAGGAGAAGACTGGCCATGCATTAACTGAAGCACAATTAAAAAATAAGTGAGACAGAATGAAAAAAGATTGGAGAATATGGAAAAAGTTATTTTCCGAAACTGGAGTAGGCTAGAGTACTGAACTTGAAACAATTTTGGCAACTGACGAGTGGTGGAAATCTAAAATCAAGGTTTGTTTTCTAGTTACTATGTGTACAATTACTATTAACTATTTTATTATTTGTTCTTACAATCATTACAATTCATTTACAACTTTATTTTTCCATGTTGTAGAAAATACGACGAGCTAGAAAGTTTTGACATTCTGGTATCGATCCTGCATTGTGTTGTAAATATGATATCATGTTTACAAACATCATGGCTACCGGTCAGTATGTTTGGGCTCCATCATAGGCTTTCGATTCAGATGATGGTGGTGTAGGCAAAAGGAGAAAGAATGCATCTAATGAGGATATACATCTAGAGGAAGGTAGTGGTGATTTAGAGGAGGATACCTTATCAAATTTTATAGAGGATGTCAATAATATGGTTACTGGTATAAATTTTACCAATAGTAGTAGCAATCCTAGTAGTAGTAGTGGGAAGAGAAAAGGTGTTCAACAATGTATACAAAAGAGTGAAAAAAAGGGTTTGGGAATGGGAGCGTAACTATTTTTGCGTTTAGATCGATTAGTTGATAGTGTATCTACTAGGAGTGAATACACATCAAGTGGTTGGGATAAAAAAGAATGTAGCATAGAAGAGGTTATGAATGAGTTTCACTCCATTGAGAAAGTGGTTTTCAGCAATGAGCTTTATTGTTTTACAACTGAGTTTTTCATGGTTAGAAACATGAGGGAAATGTGGGCGGTAATTGGACATAAGGAAAAAAAATTTCAATGGCTGAAACTAGTATTCGAGAGGAAATTAAGCGCAAAACCTTGATGTAAGTGTAAATATACGTTTATGTATTGTTATTGTATGTTAATGATCCATGAACATAATTTTTCTCTTGATCTGTCATGAACATATTTTGATGTTGTGTTTTTTTACAGTTACAACAGCAAACCTTCACTTTGATATGTTGTCAAAGTTGCTGCTGTGTTGTTATAATATGATCACGTTTTAAATGTAATGTTTGTTGCCAAGTATGACATTCAATGTACGGTATTAGTCATTGCTATTTTTTTCAAATAATATTCTGTAATATATACTATCTTGATGTATTGAATTTCTATTGTATCTATTAAATAATGGTTCCTATTGGAGGCTGGAAAATCTATCGGGAATGCTTCCTGTTGGAAGCTATAATTGTAAGTGTTGAATGTGATTTGAATGGTTGTTGACATTTGTTCTCTTTCTTGTTGTAATCTGGAATTGGATGTTGAGAATTCAGCTTGAATGGTTGTTAATTAGTCATTGTTGTTTTTTTAAAATAATGTTTTGTAATGTATAATATCTTAATGTATTGAATTTCTGCTGTATTTGTTGGATAATGGTCCCGTTGGAAGCTGGAAAATCTATTAGGAATGCTTCCTATTAGAAGTTGTAATTGTAGGTGTTGAATGTGGTTTAAATGGTTGTTGACATTTGTTCCTTTTCTTGTTGCAATCTAGAATTGGATGTTGGGAATTCAGTTTGAATGGTTGTTAATTAGTCATTGTTATTTGATGTTGGAGTTTGGAATTGTAGGTGTAAAGTTGGTTTGAATTGTTGTTGAAGGTTTGCATGTTCACGTTGATATCCATGTCTTTAATAGCCTATTTAAAGAACAATAACAATTACTGACAGTGGTTTTTAGCTTCCAACATATATATTACTCTATACTTGAATTGCATGTTGTTGAGAAAGTAAGCTGCTGGTTTTGAAGTTAAATAATTTTCCTCATTTTATGTACAATTATTTTCCTATGTTCACTTTTGTTTTTGTATCCTCATTGCATCTCAATTAACTGAATTTGAAATTGATCTTAGATACCATAAGATATGTTCAATTAAAACCATTTATGTAATTAAAATGTCACATTGAAGTATACTTATATTGCACGTAATATTGTATTCATTAATTAATATAATTTTAGAAATGCTTTATAATTTTTATTTAGGTTTAAGTTGATGTCACATGCAAATTTAATATTCAAAACAAATTCCCCCGTCTAAATGAATTTATGGTAATTTCATGTATATGTCAATTTGTTGTTTTGTATATATGGATGCGAATTGGTTTAATGATTTATTTGATGACAAGTATGACAATGTTATGAATAATGTTGTTTAGTATGTTTCAAATGGTTTTAGTGGTACAAGTACTTGTAGTGGTTTTGGATGCAGTAGCAATGCTGGTAATGGGAACAATACAGATGATGACGACGATGATAATGAAAATAAGCACGATGATGATGAGGAAGACGATTTGTTTTGGCTTAGAGAGTGTGATCGCAATAAACTATTATTATGCACGGCTGGAGCACTTGCTTTGTATTATAATAATTATATTTATAAGGAACCATGTATGGTTTCATACAATACAAGAATGAGATGGTTGAATGAAATTTTAAATGGGCATTTGGTACGTTGTGTTAACATGTTTCAGATGGATGCATGCACATTACAGAGTTTGTGTGTTAATTTGAAACGCTGTACATGCTAAAACAATTTAGGAGGATGAGTGTTATTGAGAAGGTAAGCATGTTTCTCTATACTTTAGCTCTAAGAGCTTTAAACAGGAAAGTTCAGGAGAGATTTTAACATTCTGGTGAAATCGTAAGCAGATATTTCAATGAAGTTCTCAGGTTGGTGTGATTGTTAGTTGTTGAGTTAATCAAACTAATAGATCTAGAATTCTCCACAACACCAATGAAAATCACAATGAATCCAAGATATATGCCACATTTCAAGGTGAAAAATAATTTTTTTAAGTTATTAAATAATGAAAAAGGTTGCGAAAATATTTTTACTACATTTCAATTGAATGGCAAACTATTTTTTTTTTGTAGAATTGTATTGGAGCGATTGATGGAACACATGTATGTGCTTGTGTATCATAAGAAAATCAAATACCATTTATTGGCAGAAAAGGTGTACCCACTCAAAATATAATGGCAGCATGTAGCTTTGACATGCAATTTACATTTGTTTGGGTCGAGTGAGAAGGTAGTGCACATGATACAAGAATATTTCTTGAGGCGATTGACAATCCAAATATAAGATTTCTGAAGTCACCAGAAGGTATTGAGAAATTAAACATGGGGATGTTGTTAAATTTACATAATTTTATTTTTGGTCTGCAATAGGAATTAAGTTTTGAACGAAAATTATAATGTTGCAGGGAAGTATTATCTCGCCGATTCAGGATATCCAAATGAGCACGGTTACTTAGGGTCATATAGAGGTGGAAGATATTATCTTTCAGAATTTCTTCGACGAGAACAACCGTAAAGTCGAGAAGAAATATTCAACCGTGTTCATTCATCGCTATGCCGTGTAATAGAACGTACTTTTGGAGTTTGAAAGAAAACATGGAGAATCTTGCAAAACATGCCCGTGTTTCCTTACAAAACACAAGTTTAATTGTTGCCGCCTCAATGACACTGTATAACTACATTCGAAGGAAGTCGATTCAAGATGTTGCATTTAACGAGTTTGATCGTCATCCTGATTATGTTCCTGATGATTTTTTAACCGATGTTGTTCCACAATCACAAACACGTAGGCACCAGAGGGCTTCGCGTATGGATAATATTCATGATGACATTGCAACAAGTTTGATGGGGCAATAATGTTCATTTTTTTTAATAAAAACGAACAAATTTCTTTTTATACCGATTATTGTTTGTACTAAATGTTATTTTTCCTTTTTAAAAACATAATAAATTAATTTATGTTCTTTTTAGTCATTTTATGTACAACATCAATTTCAACCACAATTTTAACCAAACATATCATGCCATGATTTTTAGCAAAAAAAATCAAACCATAATTTTAACCAAACACACATTTTATATGAACCAACCACAACAAAAGTAATTTTTTTCAAAATCATTTTTTTCGAATCACAATCACAATAATTACCAAAAAAAAAAAACACACTTTTTTTAGATTGATATGGGTGAATTAACACTATATCATTTTAATTCTCTTAAAAAAATATAAAATAATATTATTTTTTTTAAAATGCTTCTCGTTAAAATTCAAATCGAGTTTTGATCGGGTAAATCATGTAGCAGATTGAACTAGATAAATTATGGGTTGATTTAAAAAAACACTTAACTCAGTCAAAAATTTATTTTTAGGTTGACTCAATAGGCCAACCCGGTTTAATAACAATGTTATTATTTGTAGTTAGTACCAAACTAGCCTTTAATATAAGAAGATTGTGTGTGGGTGCCAATATGTTTCCTTCCTTTGCCTTGGAGGGCATGGGTCTTGATTGAGATTTTAATAGCTGAATTCTTATATTTGAAATAAATTTTAAATTACTAGAATCGAATCAAATCGAATAGTGTAATTTGAAATGTTTAAAAATGAATTGAGATTTATTATTTGATTATCCCCGTTTGTTTGTTGGAAAGTAGTTTTCTTTTGAAAAGTGAATTCCGGAAAAGTAAATTCCAGGAAAGTGAATTATTTTCTAATGTTTGGTAGTGTAATAGAAAATAAGTTGAAAAATACTTTCCACTGTTTGGTTATGTCATGAAAAATGAGCTGGAAAATAACTTATTAATATTTTATTTTTCTCAAGTTTATTAAAATAATAAGGAACAAATTAAAAAGTTGAATGAGAATGAAATTGAAAAAAAATATAATTTCATAAATTATCTCAAATAAAATAAATAATAATCAAAATAATAGAGATCAAATCTCAAAAATAAAAAAATAAATAAAAGATGAAGAAATTAAAATAATAATAATAATAATTAACATTTCATAAATTATTTCAAATAAAATAAGTAACAATAAAAAAAATAAGGATCAAATTTGATAGATGAAAAATTTCAATAAAAAAAATGATAAGGTAAAAACAAATAATAATTATAAAAATAAGGATCAAAGTTAATGTAAAAATTAAATTTTAAGAGATGAAATTGAAAAATAAATATTCAAAACAAAATATATATAATAATTAAAAGTTTGAGGATCAAATTTGATATAATCAGCAAATAATATGATATTTTTAAATTTTTCACAATTTTCAGAAAGTGTTTTTTGCTTAAATTTTCTAGGAAATTTTTTTTTTAAAATAAAGTTAAATTTTTTTAATTAAAAAATAATTTTTATTAATTAATTTTTTTAATAATAAACAAATTCGAAAAGTTTGGAAAATGATAAGCATAGCATATATTACCCTTTCATTTAATGTGTGCGGATCAGCTAGAGTACATATTGTAGGAACAAGGTAACGCACCCCTCTCTCCATCCCCAACGATGGATCTTCTCCAACACTACCATAACGACGACGAATTAGACGAACATGGCCAAAACCCTAATTCCTCTCCAGATTCATCATCCCCTCCGCGCCTCCTCCCTTCCAAATCCGCCGCTCCCAAAGTGGATGACACCATGCTAGCCCTAACAGTAGCCAATCAGACCCTCTCTAAACCTATCGACCCCGTTCAGCACGCCGTCGCCTTCAACCCTACTTACGACCAGCTATGGGCTCCGGTTCTAGGCCCCGCCCATCCCTACGCCAAGGACGGAATTGCCCAGGGCATGCGCAACCACAAACTCGGCTTCGTCGAGAATGCTGCCATCGACTCCTTCGTCTTCGACGAGCAGTACAACACTTTCCACAAGTATGGCTACGCGGCGGACCCGTCCGCCTCTGCAGGTAATAATTATGTTGGTGATTTGGATACTTTAGAGAAAACTAATGGAATTTCTGTTTATAACATTCCGCAACATGAACAAAAGAAGCGGAAAATTGAGAAGAAAAGGGAAGTAACCGAGGAAGAGGGTGATGGCGATGATGTAATGGATAAGGAGGAGGTCGAGAATCCGGCCACGGATGCGTGGTTGATGAAGAATAGGAAGAGCCCTTGGGCCGGTAAAAAGGAGGGATTACAAACTGAGTTGTCTGAAGAGCAGCAAAAATATGCGGAGGAGCACGCGAGAAAGAAGGCGGAGAAAGCTGGCGGTGAGAAAGGTGAGGTTGTGGCTGATAAGACTACTTTTCATGGTAAAGAAGAGAGGGATTATCAAGGGAGGTCGTGGCTTGCGCCACCTAAAGATGCTAAAGCAAGTAATGATCATTGCTATATACCTAAGAGGTTGGTGCACACATGGAGTGGGCATACTAAAGGAGTCTCTGCTATAAGGTTTTTCCCTAAATATGGGCACTTGATACTTTCTGCGGGTATGGATACAAAGGTGAAGATATGGGATGTGTTTAATTCGGGCAAGTGTATGAGAACTTACATGGGTCATTCTAAGGCTGTTAGGGATATTTCATTTTGTAATGATGGCACTAAGTTTTTGACTGCTAGTTATGATAAGAATATTAAGTACTGGGATACAGAGACTGGCCAGGTTATCTCTACGTTTTCAACTGGGAAGATTCCGTATGTTGTTAAGCTCAATCCTGATGATGATAAGCAGAATATATTGTTGGCGGGCATGAGTGATAAGAAGATTGTGCAGTGGGATATGAACTCAGGGCAGATTACTCAGGAGTATGACCAGCATTTGGGGGCAGTGAATACCATCACTTTTGTGGATAATAATAGGAGATTTGTTACTTCAAGTGATGATAAATCACTCCGTGTATGGGAATTTGGGATCCCTGTTGTTATAAAGTACATTAGTGAGCCTCACATGCATTCTATGCCGGCAATCTCCCTTCATCCCAATTCGAATTGGCTTGCTGCGCAGAGTTTGGATAACCAGATCCTTATTTATAGTACCAGGGAAAGATTCCAGTTGAATAAGAAGAAGAGGTTCGCTGGGCACATTGTGGCTGGTTATGCTTGTCAAGTCAATTTCTCACCCGATGGACGATTTGTTATGTCAGGAGATGGTGAGGGTAAATGCTGGTTTTGGGACTGGAAGAGCTGTAAAGTTTTCAGGACCCTCAAATGTCACGAGGGAGTCTGCATTGGTTGTGAGTGGCATCCACTAGAGCAAAGTAAAGTGGCAACTTGTGGCTGGGATGGCTTGATTAAATACTGGTAAGTAACATGTCTCGCACAAGTTTTACACTAAATAATTTTCATGTTTAATGATTATAGGCTAGTTTCTTGAGTCAATGTGCCTTGATGTCTTGTGTTGTTTTCAACCTGCACTGTGAATTCCACAGTCATGAGCTCCAACAGCAAGCATCCCTTTCCTTCAATGGCTCATTGGATTTTCTTATTCTTATTTCTGTTTTTCATTCTGCATTATATAATTTAAATCATCCTTTCTATGCTTAAGGCTAGATTCAAAGTTTTCAAATTGAGATTTACTGGAGGTAGAATTATTACGTGCATATAGAAAGATTGCCTGGATGTTCTCCTTATACCATTTATATTATTCGCCACTGCATTTTCCTTCTAAAAAATAAACTAGTTTAATGTTGTGAAGATACTCCATGTTTGGTGGATGCTTTAGCCATTTTCCAATTATGACAATGCTCTGTTAGACTAAATTGGGCATGAATTTGAAGTATCACAGCTTAATTTCTATTAGATTTGTTGCAGACATTTTCAATCATTTTAGCAGTGCTTAGATTTGATTGGCCAGTATCATGGAAGCTAATGTTCATCTCTTGCTTCTGGCTGCAGGGACTAGTTGTTTTCAGATCTGACCAGGCACTTATATCAGTTGATCAACCCACTTCATACACCTTGCCAGAGAGAGACTGCACATATCCTGCTGAATAGATGAGTGGAAGAACAAAGTAGTTTCATCCATGCTGAAATTTACTTGCGGCAATTGGTGAGAATTGATTCAGTGCCTTTGGGGCAAACTCATCTCAACTCTTGCAAGTTAATCATTTTGTTACTGATGTAAAACCATAAATGTAATTTTCTTGAAAGCTCCTGAGATTTTTGGCAGTTTTACTTCTTTGTTGTATTCTACTACCTTTTCTTATTGGTTTGAGTATGGACAGTTGATAAACTGGTTTGATCCTATCTAGTTCAGGCATAAGTGCATGCATATTGAGCACAAATGTGTTATGATTAGTGTATCAGTTCACTGTTTATTGATTGTATTTTTATCCTACCTGGTCTTGGCCAACATGAAGTTCAACCTTGACTAGGGTAGCCTTAATCTCGGAGTTAACTGCAAAATTCTGTGCTAGTCCTTGCAAGAACCAAGTTTATTTTCTTTTGTCAATGGGACAAAGGATTAGTACAGTATAATTGCACTGGGTTATATACATTAGTGATGGTAAATGCTCTCGATAAGTTTTGATGTGTTTCTCAATTCTACTCTTGATATAAACTTTTACATGCAATAACATGGGACTGATTTATCTTGTAATTGATACTAGGAAAATGAGAGTTTTGTCTCTTGACATCCAAAATCCAAAGGGCAATTAACTTTGACATAAAGTGATTTCAATAGATTGAGATTTGCTGCTACTCTGAAGTTCAGAAGCTCGGACAGCAGTGAATGGTCCACGGTGGCAATCATACCTGAGCTATATCGTTGAGTTTAAAACTAGGCAATGCACCAAGGTCGTATTCTATACATCAATTTTCTATCTGTATATTTGGCATAGCTGTGAGCTTTTTCCATCAATTTTTAGAGCCATTTATGTTTTGCGGGACTATTGTTGCTTCTATGGTGGATGATCCTGTAAACCTCCATAAATCTGTCGTGTTCTTTGTTCATGTAGAATATCGTTTAGTATGGAAAATCTTGATGCTGCAGGTTATCTTTCTAGCACCAGATGTCCACGAGCATGGAAACACTCCCTTGCTTTGCACTCGAGGGCCAACATCTGTCCAGCCCGAGGAGACCTTATAGATAACATCTGTGATGGCATGTCACTGGTTGAATAGATCAGACTTAAGGAAAATAGAATGATATTAAGCCTCGCTTAGGAGCTTCCATTTTGCGTTGGCACCATACATATTCTCTTATGTGTTGTAAATTTGAAGGACATGTGAGCTTGCCAAGAAGTTTGAATAGGGGATTGCTACGGTGCGGGCAAATGCCAACGTTTATCGTTAAAATACTGACTTGAATTGTGTTGTGCCAATGCCTGCATGTGAGACTTTCCCCACCAGTTCATGTGCAAGCAATTATCTGCCTTTATTCTGGGTCTCCAGGGAAAAGAATGAAGATAGCATGGTTAAAACTAATAGGTTTGAAGTATAGTTTTAAATCTCTACCAAGATCAACTCCGGGGCAATACCTGTATCATGGATCAGGAACTTTATCTTGGTTAGCTTACGCAATTTTTTTATTTTTTTTTTAAATTAAAACATTGTTGTTTTGATAAAAAAAAAAGAAGAAAGAAAAGTCAACATGTTTTTTATAGGTTTTACTTTAGAACTTTAAATTTAATTCGGGTTTTTAATTGCTTTAGGTAGGCCGGTCTGCTCGCTGGTTGAGGTTTTAAAACTATAAAATTAAAAGTTTAAAAAATCCTCCTTTCCTGTAGTGGCCATTTGACTTGTAGATTTAAGCATGTTTGACAATGTTGTTGCGGGTGCTTTTTAAATAATTTTTCGTGCTAAAATACATGTCAATGATGTTTTTTTATTTTTTAAAAATTATTTGACATCAACACATCAAAACAATTTAAAACGTACAAAGCATATAAAATTTTAGCAAAAAAAAATTAAAATTTTTTAAAAACACAGGTTCAAACATATTTCCAAACGTTAATAACCTTGCTCAAATTGCAATGCAAGTAAGAACTAGAATGGACACCAACGTTTACAAAATATTTACTACGATCTTTCTCTTGTTATTTAAGTTTCGTTGTTCCAGTCAGAAGGTGAAATTTTTCTCGCATCACCTTGAGCATGAACTGGACGTCTTAATTGCGTAAACAGAGACAAGAAGAACTTACTAGAATGGGGGACAAACGGAGGAGAACAATGAGGAAAAGTAAGCTCAAGAATGAAACATGCTCTCAGATGGCAGTTTGTGCGTGGTGCCAAAGCTTGTTAGCTATGAATGTGAAGATTTCTGATTCACACGAGTCAAGGTTCGGGACTGTCATTGATGGCCTCCCAAAGATGCATAAATTGCAGATTCTTTTACTAAAAAATGAGTGCATATTTTATTTGTTAAAACAATACCATATGAATATTCAAGTCATGTCAGTGGTATTCTCATTCATTATGCTTCTGTATGCTAACGCTGGGAATACATGGTTATTATAAAAATAAAAATGAATCTCAATCATGGCCAGTCATAAATGTAAAGCTGATTGGCCACTCCTCCAAGCTCAAACCAACACCCAGGTAGGACTTGAATCCGCTTCTTCTGATCCGTATAAAAGATGATGGTTCATATGCAGAACATTTTAGATTGCCATTGACAGTAAAATCAAATCAATGGAACAGCAGTGGCCCCAGGCCACCGTGTTTAGCGCATTCTCTGTCAACACCCAAGGAAGACAAGATTTATGATGGGATATAACTAGCGTGTGCTGTGTGAATTATGAAACAAGAAGCTCAAGGAGATGTCACCTGCAAAGTCTTTTAACTTGAGGCGTTCAGTTTCTGTTGAAGGATCTTGTTCAGAAGTCCTGGATTGGCCTTACCTTTTGATAATTTCATCACCTGCGAATGAATCAGCATTCAGAATTATCCCGATCCTCTAAAGCATAATCAGGAAAAATTTGCTTGAAGGCTCATCTCATAACCTGTTATGGTTTTTATACCTGGCCAGCAAAATAACCTTGTATCTTGGTTTTTCCCGCACGGTATTGTTCCAACTGATTTGGGTTCTCTGAAAGCACTTTATCTACCATCTTCTCTATTTCAGCAGGATCTACTATCTGTTATATTGAAACGTGTCAGAAACCCACCTATTTGACCTAAAAAATGTTCCTCATTCTGATCTACATACAACATTTATGCCATATTCAATCACTGAAATTACACCCATCTCAAACTTTTAAACGTGTTAGGAAACTGAACAGCAGATAAGGCTTGGACTGGATTGGTAGATACCTCATCCAGTCTTTTCACCAACCATAGTAGCCATGCTCAATATCAAGCACATTGCTTTAACAAGCTAAGCTTCTAAGCTTCCCAACACCATGACCAACTCATTAGAACATGGCCAGCTGAATGATACATTATTTGTTATCACCTTTTAATGGAAGTAAAGGTGGAAAGTTCAATGGTAAATTCAAGAAACTCAGCTTTTCCTCACGTTCCAAGTTCTTGACACCATCCTTGACCCAAAAGCCATGCAGCTGCACTTCCAGTTAATTTATTTGTTTCTTCCGTTTGGCATGGCAAAGGCAATCACTTATTTTGTAGCTTATGTATGCATAAACTTAGGGAATCCACTTCTAAACTAAAAGTGAACATGTACTTGGACTGCTGAACACTCCCAGTTATTGCTGTGGACAATAGTTATATATGCTAGAGGGGCAAAGTGATAACTTGCCTGAACCAGATTTTTTTCTTCTATTAGTCCCTTAACAGTTCCACCTTTTTCTATGAGCTCAAACAGTATCTGCAAACAATAAATAGGGAATTCCCAAAAAATGAAGAATTATTAGTTGTGCCCATAGGAACAAAAATCTACCTCGTTTATTGCTCATTAGTACAGAGAAAATAATATAAAGGCTGCAGATTTGAGCACTGTAACTCCTCTACAACATGAGGCTGCAGACATGAGCCTGTCTGTAATTGAGGGACATCATGACACTTCAAATTTCAAGCCTGCATGTAATTCCTGTATAACATAATGCCGCAGGCTCATGTAACTCCTATATGAGGCTGCAGAGTTTTAAGCATTTCAATTATTTAGCTCTAATTATCTCTTGCAGAATTCTTGGATATACAGGTCATAAACAAAGGGAAAGGGAAAAAAAGAACAAAGAAAACTGAAATAAAAAGGTTAAATCTGCTTACATGCTAATGAGGCTTTTGTAATCCACCAAGAAAAAGAAGCAAAATCTTTAAACCGGTGAGGTTGGTAAATTATGTTTTATCCTTCTTGTTTAAAAAACTTAAAACAGTAAGTCATGAGAAATTTACTAAAGGCTGAAATAACATTCATTCTTGCAAAATTAAAGCAACATATTATAGAGATCAGATTATAGGGTAATACATCCTGTTGCTTCAGAAAAAGAAAAGAAAAGAAAAAGATCCTGAAGAAGTTTGAATAAGAAGTAGCATTGGTAATGGAAACATTACCTCTTTCCCAATCTTCCCACTGATAGTCCCACCTTTAATAGAAGCTATAAGCTCAGCCAACTCCCGAGGGATAAGTTTAATATCATTTATAGATACCTTTTCATTTTTCATATAGGCAGCAATATCCCCCATTATCCAGTTTGTAGCCAGCTTTACATCAGCACCCTTGGCGATTGTTGCATCAAAAAATTTAGCGACCTAAAAAATTCATTTGATGAAAGAAAATCCTACATAAGATCATTCCAGTGTGAAACCTTATACAAGAAATGCTATGGTTCAACAAACACATGAATTGAGAAATCAATAGTTATAATCCTTCAGGCTTCCTTTCAGTAAGACAAGAAAATTGCTCAAGGTGCAGCTTCAGAGGTTTGGAATTCAATAACCTGATGTGCTCTTGAAGCTTGCAACATTCTGTATGCGTGATTGCTAAATTTTGGCAAATACCACAAGCTTTCCACAACAAATTTTTGAGGAAAAATTTCATTGTAACAAACAAGAGAGGAGATGAAGACAGCTTCAAATTGAGAATTCCCAGAACATGTAACCAAGGGCCGCTAATGCAAAGTATATCTTTTCTCAATACTTCTATACCACAGTTCTTGTAATGAAAGTAAATAATATGAATGCAGTAATTTATGTATTTGGTCCCAGACCAGTTGAAAAATAGATCATAGAAAATACAAGAGGCATTCTGGACCGTGACAAGGGCTTACATTTATGTCATTTGCAAGGAAAAGAACATCCTGCATGCTTAGTCCCATGTTCTCATATCTCCGGCGCTTCATTTCAGGAAGTTCTGGCAAAGAATTCTGAATACTATTAACATATTCTTTTTTGAGAATAACTTCTGGAAGGTCTGGTTCTGGAAAATATCTATAATCAGAAAGCCCCTCCTTTTTCCTCATCGTAACTGTTTTCTAAACAGTGTAAAAGACGATATAAGTAACCATTAACTGACTGAGTGAACTACATCTACTTATTGCTCTAAAATGAGAGACAGCATCTAGTTTTAACCTGAGCACCTTCTTCCCAAAGCCGAGTTTCTTGTACAATTGAGTTACCTTGCCCTTGACTGTGCAGAAGCACTTGTCTTGAAATCTCAAAATCAATGGCCCTATTAACTGACGAAAATGAATTTAAATTCTTTATCTCAACCTGTCAACACAAAGTAAGAGAAAACAAATCAGCAGATAAATATTTTGAACCACAAATAAATCAGCAGATAAAATTTGCTAAACAATGCATTTGACAATACATCTATCCTTTAGAATGAAATGACAATCACAAGAAATAAAATAAGATAGGAAGGGATGAATCTGCTAGTCAAGAGCATGACAAAAGAAATTTTCGCATTTCCAAGATGGCTGAATATGTATTCACCTACTTCACAAGAATATGCCATGTCTATCATTATTCAGAATGACTGTAAGCACGTTATCAGTATAAGATTAAAACAACTCATAGCATTTCACTTATAGCTTTCTGAGTTCTGAAATAGTCCACATACTGAGATCATTTATTTAAGTTTCTTGAAAGCACAAAGTTAAAATTACCTTTGTCCCGAACTCTGATTGTCCAATTGGTCGAATTGACACATTTACATCACAACGAAGTGAGCCTTCCTGCATATTACCATTACTAATTCCCAAGTAGCGGACCACCCTCTGTATTTCAGCTGCATACTCCGCAGCTTCAATACCATTTCTCATATCAGGTTCAGAAACAATCTCAAGCAAAGGCACCCCTGCTCTGTTCAAATCAACCTGCAAAAGATGAGAAAGAGTTGCCAGGTACCCTGTCATAACACAAGTTTAATCATGTAATCCTTAAGATTTAGAGGCAAAAATGTAATGAACTAATAATCCTCTTTCCCCATTATCCATAATAAACTAATGAACAAATCATGAAAACAGCAGTACCAGGAACACTTGATATTGACATTGCATGCAATTAAAAATCACGGATACTGGTATAAACAAAGGGAATAAATAATTTCCTGAGAAAAACTCCCATTTCCTGAATGAAGCAGCTTTCCAGCATCCTCTTCCATATGAACTCTTGTAATTCCAAACCGCCTATGCCCACCACCAAATTCCACCGGAAGATCCAAATCAACATAACCATTGCTTGCAATTGGTATATCAAACTGAGATATCTGATAACCCTTTGGAAGGTCAGGGTAAAAATACTGTTTCCTATCAAACTTTGAGTTAAAAGACAGCTTGCAATTAAGTGCAAGACCTAATTTCACAGCAAACTCAATGACTTTGGAGTTCAAAACTGGTAAAGCACCTGGCAAACCCATGCAAACGGGGCAGATGCTAGTGTTTGGTTGAGCTCCATAGTTGTATGGACATCCACAAAAGGCTTTGGTCAAAGTGGATAGCTGGACATGGGTTTCTATACCAATGATTGCTTCATAGTCTTTTATACGTTTATCAATACCTTTGGTCTGAGTTCGAGGAGAAACTTTGGTTTGTGGGTTCTGCTGTTTTTCTTGTGTGGCTGTTTGAGTTTGTGTGGTGCTGCTGCTGCTGCTGCTGCTTTTCATTGTGCAATACAAGGCACCATTCTTTCTTCTAAACAATACACTTGGATACAACAATATCGGGTGGGTTTGGATGTTTCTAAACAGTGTGGAAGCCATAATTTTCTTGATTTTATACTCCAACCTACCTGTAAAACATCAAATAGGTGGTAAGCAAAAGCTATTTAAGGAACACCAAAATGTGAAAGCAAGAAACAAACTAATACCAAAAAACAAAAAGCACAAAGCACAAAGCTTTGAACTGAAAATGAAGAGAAGGGCCAAAATTGACGAATACCCAGAAGATAAATCCATGATTAAACTCTGAAAATGAAAGCCGAAAGTTTTGTAAGAGGTGGGAGCGAAACTGTAAGTTCAAAAAAAAAGGAGTGATTTTGAAAGGAGCCCACGAATTATTTTCTGCCAAAAAATACTGAAAACAAGTGAAGGAATGGAAAGAGAAATTAGTTGAAGGAGTTGAAGGAGTGTAATAAACACGGAAAGACAAAACTTGAAGCAAAGAGGAATACAGGACATATATTCATTACATGAGTGAATGCATAGCAGTACTAGCAGTGAAGGGACTAATGATTTCTTAATTAATCCATCACCTGTTTTCTTCAGTAGCAAAGTAACCCAACAACTTGAAGAAGAAGAAGACGAGGTTTCTTGCTCCGAAAGAAGAAACCAGCCTCCCAACAGCCATCCACTGCAACTCTAAAACCAATCATCTGTATTTTAGATATTTTGAATCCTCAAAGTTATATTCAAATATAAAAAATACCAAACGATAACAAACAAGTGGGCGTGCCGGAGTGGTTATCGGGCATGACTAGAAATCATGTGGGCTCTGCCCGCGCAGGTTCGAATCCTGCCGCTCACGTAATTTTATAGAGGAGAAGACCGCCCTTTAAATTTTTCAACATATTCATTTTAGTACTCTTTAATTTTCCAAGATCAAATCCATCTCTTTTTAGGTTTTTTGCCCCCTTTTCTTTCAATCCTTTCTTTCAAAGTATTTATAAAATGAACAGCAGCTGACAGATGCTTCCTCCTGCCTGCAGGAACAAATTGGCATGTATCGACCAAGTCTCATATATTGCTGGAGTTCTAGAAACAAACTTAGCTTCCAAAATTAGCATGGAACATCAAAGCACTAAAATTCTCTCCATATTTAGCACATCTCCACAATGTCCTTAAGTTGTTCATCCTCAAAATATGAGCTGACAAAAGTTAGGTAGTTTTGGATAAACACAAACCATGCACAAGGGCAATAGCATACGTATTCGTAAAGCCCATTTTCTACTTCAAGTCGTCTAAACCCAATTGGGTGGTGTTGGTGGCCATTGGTGGTGATGGGAAGTGAGAATACTACGCAATCAAGGGAATTAGTAATGGTGGCGGCAGACACAAGCCGCGAGTCGGCAGGTGCGCTTCTACATGCACTTCCCCGCACGTGTAGTTGTTGAGAATGATGAGCTAATACTCCTCCCTGTCGAAATTAAATTCATGTCCCGGGTGAATTTCTTGAAGCAATGAGGCAGGTATGCCAGATTACACACCCATAAGTTGCTGTTCGCTTAGAAAGGACGCAGTTAATGGAGGAGGCCAACGACAAGGCGAATACTATCCTTAATAAAAGCAACCTTTTAGGAGTTGATCTTATTGTTGGCCAGCGGCGAGGTTTCTCTACTGCAATATTAATAGGGTGAGATTGACAAGCCATCTTCAAACTTTAAATTACATTTCATACATATACTGGTTGCTGTATAGTGCACATAAATACCTAATGTAAAAATAGCTACAAAAAAAAAAAAAAAAAAAGAATTCCCTTATCTGAATGAACTCTGTTAACAGACCATATTCACAGACCTCTCTAAATCTATTCTGAAGGGCTCAAAACTGTCAAATCCAATGCTAGCTAGAGTACGGAAATATAGGTATGTTAGATTATGGTCCTCAAACAGTCCGGCCAAAAACAAAAAGGGACGGCCCTCAGCACGTCATTCAAAAAGGAAATCTGTGTAGCAATAAGACGAGTGGTTCTGCTCCTCGACAAGATAATGAACATGTTGGGGAGAGATTGGGCAGGAGAGAGCTTAAAACACGACCACAGACCAACTCATCAAGAACTTGCTCAGAAGATCCTATTAGAAACAGAAGATACCATTTTGAACTTGTTATTTAGATTATTTTTTTTGGATATGAACTTCCTAACTATCTTTCTTTTTTATATCTGTTGCACTAGCAGGTATAAGCTGTCAGGAGGTTCGGGGACAAAAGGGTTAGATACAGCAGTGTATTTGATTGAGAACAGCAAGTGCAATTGTGTTGCGGTTCAGAAACGTGGACAAAATGCAGGTTATGTCCTCAATACAAAAAACCCGCAAGAATTCCTGGCTCCTATCATGATTATCTTCATTCAATCTCACAAAATTACTTGAAAATCCTGCAAGCTTCATAGAAACAATCACTTCCGAGGTCAGCTTCCTCCAGAGTGTGATGGTAATTGATAGGAGTATAGAAATGCCTCTGTCAGTCAAGTCGATGGGAAAGACTCCATACCAATTGCTATCTCAACGTTCCGCCACTTTAGTCTCGCAATGTTTATGTCGCTCATAGTTCAATTTCAGAACTTGAATTTGCTAATCTTTTCATTGCCTGATCGAGTAAAACTTTGATTTTTCTTTCATTTTCTTGCTGTTTTGATCTCTTTGTACGTTCTCACAATTTCTAATCATGGATCTTCATTTCTAACGCTTCGAATGAATAGGAATTGTAAACATATCCATATGGAAAGTGTAGCACGCGGATGTTCGGAGTTGATATCTAATTATTTGGTTTATTATTTGGTTTATGATTCTTATAAAATCTGAGTGTACCGATCTTTAGAGTAATGAACTAATTGTAGTTATGAAAGATATTAATATTCTTAATGTATCCTACTTGAGGTAAATTGCTTTTTGGTTTGATGTAATTTAGAGGTTTTGATAGTTTTTTGATCGGTGATATATCTTTAATTTAGAATTGAGATTTACTCGTATGAATAAATCCAGTGTTTAAGAATTTATTATGGACTCGTGTGCATAAATAAATTCTTAGAAAAAATTTCTTCATAATTTGTATATTACGATGAAAAATACTTCTAATTAAAATTGATGAACATTTAGAATTATTATGAGAATTTTCTAGTCAACTCTGATATTTCAAATATCAGCCTTATTTGTAGGTCCAACGTTCTATACTATGATTTTTAACCATTAATTCTCATAAATTAAAAAATAGTGGTTTATTAAAATATTGGCCAAATTCTCATAAATTTAATAAATTGATTATTAAATCCTAAAATGCGTGCAAATATGATTTTATTTGTATTTTTGAGAAACTGCCCATAAAAAAAAATTGTGTTTTTTTGAAGTGAGAAAATTTCTAGAGAAAATTTTGGAATTTCTTGAAATTTTTAGAATTTTTTGAAATTACAGCAAAAAAACAAATACTTTGATATAGGATCAATATCTTATAGTATAAGATATGAAGTATAAAATTAAGAAAAACATGTGAGGGGGCATAAATAGATTTAAAATAGTCCATTAATTTTTTAGAATTTTGGTATTTTTAAAGACTTTGTTTGGCTAAACACTAAAGTAAAAACTAATTAAAAAAAACTAAAAGGCATTGGGGTGTGTTCTCCGCTTAAAGGTTGAGCTGATTGGCCCCAAGACTCAAGCCCAGCCCAGTCTGCCTCAATTCCTTTTTAGTAGGCTGGATCTAGCCTAGTCACATGGGCTGGGCTGAGGGTCCAGCCCATCCTCTTTCATTTTGAAAGGAAGAAATCAGGGGCAGCAGGACATGAATTAATTCACGTCCTGCATGCCTCTTTCAAAGGAAAAGAAAACATGAAGCGCAAGTTACAGAGGAATGACGATTACCTGGGGCGGAGGACGAAGCTACTTTGAATGGTGGATGGCTGCTGAAGATTATGAGGATACTACTAATTACTAGAGTTCACGGTTCCTTTACTGTCTGGTGCTGCTGCTGAGGATATGGCTCTCGGTAGTGGCCTGCAGCGAAGAAGATGACTCACGGCTTAGAGGTGGTGGTTCTTTTCTGAAAAGGGGAGAAAGTTGGTGCAAGGGATCCCTTTGTTTTTTGCATGGTATATTACTTGAGTTTCTAAGTGAGACAGCATATGGAAAAACGGTATATAAGAAGGCCTGAAGAAACCCTAGAAGAGGACTTGAACTCGCAAATCCTAACAACATAACTTAGCATTGAAAACTTCAGAGATACGGAGGTTGAAGATTGATGAATCTCGGCAAAAATAAACTTCACCCAGAATTTTACCTGGGTAAATTTATTTTGCGGTCCCTCTGGTTTCATAAATTGCGGGCCATGTTTATAATCAGATAAGAATGTAGGATTTGAGACGGGATGGAGACTGGTAATTAATTATAGGGTCCTCTTTGGCATATTAGGCTGACTTTTCCATGAATACAAGTCATCTTCTCGCTTTACTTCGCAAGATGCGGCAACCAGCAAGAAAATCCCCAGAACTACTGTGCTAAGAAAGTTAAGGAAGAGCGAGGCATGAGGCCTTTCACTGATGAGGATTTTCATGAACAGTAGCAGCATACAGTTGCCTAAATCAATTAAATAAATAAATAAATTATTATTATAGTAAAGTTATTTTACACCAAGACTAAGAACACTGTTCGCAATGATAAAATTACCGCTTAGCAATTAAACTATTAAACGGGGCATTAGGGTGAGAAGATGTTTTCAACAGGATATAATTGTTTTTTATAAATTATATAGAATTAGGTTAGTCATTTTGTTTTTTTCTCACAGTAAAATTATTAATTTAACTTTAAAATAAAATAAAATAATATCTATTATTAAGGCTCCATGCCTTTTGGATTTTTTTTTTCTTACTTTCCTTTTCTATGAACCCACAAAATGGATGAAAATTCAATTTGGTTTTCAAAATATTTTTTTCTCTTTTATTTCATTTTTCTCAACCAATCAGAAATGTTTATGCTGCGCAATTTCAACCTTTGATTTCACGAAGTTAAATTCATTAATCTATTTCTCAAATAGTTAGAGTTATGCATGACTACAGGGATCATGCATGGCCAATACTTAAAAAAAAAGGTCCCGCGCAATCAACATTGAACCATAAGGGTTAATATGGCCACTTTTCGAAACTAGAGGGACCATTTTAGAACTTGAATTTACTCAATTTTATTCTGTCTGATTGGATGGGGCCCATCAAGAAACCGGACACATCAGTCATCAGAGCACAAGTCGCACTTGTATTTTACTTCTGCAGACTTGGGCGGCAAGTGTGATCTATAGCAGCGACAGAACCAAACATAGCGTGTACGTACTTGGGATTTTACCTTAAAAACATAGCATCATAGATTGTCCAGTCATGGCTTCCTTTACTATTTCCCCTCCCTCCGCATCCTTCATCGCCAAGAAGGTTAGTACTTCTTAATTCTTATCACTATCTTTTTTTGCTTTTTAGCCACCGGTTTTTAATCTTCTGTTTTGGTTTTGATTACTTCATATGCACTCAGCTTTGATTGTTTGTTTTTTTCTGCCGCGCAAGGATCTGGGCCTCTCTGCTTTTTCTTCCTCGTCATCATCACCACCCTTTTCCGCTCCCAAGTGCAAGAAATCAGTTTCAAAGAAGATTGTATCAGTCATGGCTCCTCAGCAATCAGAGCGCATGCCTGCCACCACTGGCTCGGTTAGCTTCTTTTTATTTTCATTTTGGTGCTGTCCTTTTCATTTTCCAGAATCGATGTGGAAGTGTTATTATGGGATGGGTTTATGGCGGTGAATTTGTAGGTGAAGACTGCAATGACAATGACAGAGAAGATCTTCGCTAGAGCGTCTGAGGAGCCCCAGGTGAGCCCAGGTGAGAATGTTTGGGTCAACGTTGATGTCTTGATGACCCATGATATTTCTGGCCCTGGTTCTATTGGGATATTCAAGAGAGAGTTTGGACCGGATGCTAAGGTATTCAATTGCTGTAGGCTCCCCCTTGTTTTTTTGTTTTTGCAAGTACTTCTTGGATTCTTTCTTTACTTTTATTTTTTTAATAGAGGACACATGAATGTGCTTTTGTTGTTCCTCTAGTTGATAAGACTTCCGTAAGTTTGAATGAATTGTATGGTTTAGCTTAATAGAGGTGTTTGCTGTTAAGATAGAGATTGTTTTTTAAAATATATTTTTGTTTGAAATTATATTAAAATAATATATATATATATATATATATATATATATATATATATATATATATAAAGAATTTGGGAATTGGTACGGTGCTCCACCGTTAATGAAGCGCTTTTTTTTTATTCAGTTTTTTTAATTTTTTAATTTTTTTCTTGTTTTCATCCCCATATTTTTTTAACAATCTTTTAAATAGCTAGTATATTCTAAATGGGGGTGTATGCTTTGAAGGCTCTGTTTCTAGAATGCTGCGTGAAATTATCAGACTATTTCAATTTCCATTTGATGCCTAGAAACTCCATTTTTTACTTCAGAGATTCCCAATAAATAGCGACTGACATTATCAATATTCCGACTCTCTCTCCATGTGTGTTAGTATTTCTGGAGTCGTCTTTCGGCTGTGCTTGAAAGTATCTACCTGGCTTACTCTTTAAAAATCTCAGGTTTGGGACCGTGAAAAGGTTGTCGTTATACCAGACCACTATATATTCACTGAAGATAAGCTTGCAAATCGCAATGTGGATATATTGAGAGATTTCTGCAATGATCAAGATATAAAGTACTTCTATGATATTAAGGATCTTGGTAACTACAAGGTATGGTTCAATGTCAATGTGCTTAACTGAAAATTCTATGATATTAACTGATGAATTTTTTATCACTGCCATTTTCTGACATTGAATGGGCATATATTACTCGTGACTTTGCAGGCTAACCCCGACTACAAAGGTGTATGCCACGTTGCACTTGCCCAAGAAGGTCATTGCAGACCTGGAGAGGTGCAGTTTTTTACTCTCATTGAGCTGTCAAATTTATCATTTATATTCAAGAAAGCCAGTAATCATTCATTATGACCTTCAGGTACTGTTAGGAACAGATTCACATACATGTACTGCTGGAGCATTTGGCCAATTTGCAACTGGAATTGGAAACACTGATGCTGGTTTCGTATTAGGCACTGGGAAGCTCCTGCTCAAGGTCAGAAAAGTTGATCCTTTATGTTGCATCCTTATTTTCATGTTGAATAGGATGCATGGAATATCTGGTTTAGGTGCTTTCTTCAGATGAGATTTCTTTTTCTTTCTGGTCTCTGTTGGATAGCATAAAATCATCCATGATTTTATAGACTGCTTTTGCAAAGCTTGTTCTACTTTTAGAATGAGGTTTGGTGACCTTGGATAGCATTTGCATCAAGGATCAATCTACACGGGTTCAAGCTATTATTACTCGCTCAATTTGTTACAAACATATCCACCAAACCTTTTGTTCCCTCGGAAAGGAGTAATTGCCAATTTTGACCCGAAATTAGAATTTTCAAGATGTCTCTGCAGTCTGCCAAAACATGTAAATTGCATCTTGTGAAGTTTCCAAATTTGTGCATGTGATGGTTCCAGAGTGGCCAGCTGGCAATCAGTACAATGAACTAGATTTAAATATGTCAAGAAACTAGGTTCTGAAAGGGTGATTTTTACCAACTTATATATACATCATGAATAACCTTATTTTTTCAACAGAGCGACATTTCTACAAATTTATGTTCTCTTCTGGATTGAATTGATTGTGGTATTGCCAGCTTTATTTGCCTGTGATTTCCTACTTCTTAAATTTGCAGGTGCCCCCAACTCTGAAATTTGTAATAGATGGTGAAATGCCTGATTATTTGCTAGCAAAGGATTTGATTCTGCAAGTAAGTTTACTCGGGTCTGATGCATTTGTTTCCTCTAAGCTGCCACAAACACACTTAAAAATATTAACTTTCATTTTTTGTATCAATTGTGTGATGTTTATTGTCACTCTGCAGATTATTGGCGAAATATCTGTTGCCGGTGCCACATATAAATCGATGGAGTTTGTTGGCACAACTGTTGAAAGTTTAACTGTGAGTAACCTTGGTATCTAATCGAGCAGTATTTGGTCCTCCATGCTCTATCTGTGCTAGTTAATTGCACTTCAATTTATTTCTTTTGATTTTTCTGATTGTCTGTCTTGGATATAGATGGAAGAACGTATGACACTGTGCAACATGGTTATTGAAGCTGGGGGGAAGAATGGTGTTGTCCCTGCTGACAGTACTACATTCAAGTACCTTGAGGTTTGCCTTGATGATTTTTAGATGGACCGTGCAGCATTGCTTAGGTTTTCTGTGTTTTTCATTATAGATGATATTTTCTCTTGCATGATACAGAGCTGTTTTGCCTAGCAAGAGTTTAGAATGTTTTCTTTTGTTGCTCACAGGATAAAACGTCCCTGCCCTATGAACCAGTTTATAGCGATGCACAAGCAAGGTAGGTGTGTTTTAACTAAAATGGTTGCCAAGTAACTTTATTTGGTTTTTTGATGACTCTAAAACGGGATCTGTAAAAATAAATCAAATGTTCACACGTACGGGGAAATGGTCATATATTAAAATCCTGTTCAGATTTTGGATCAATTTTGCTATAATTAGGTTCAATCATTAAACTGCAAAAGTCGAAAGTAATCAAATTTCCTAACTGGAGATTATAGATAACTAAAATCGTGGCATTGAACACTTGTAGACTGCCTTGACATTTTGTTATTTTAAGGTTGTCTTTAGCCGTATCTTACTTCAGGTAGTAAGTGCTATAATTTGGTCATCTGGAATCTTATACTGATCTGAAAAAACTCAAAGGTCAATTAACGTTGTTATTTTTCCCTTGGGACCATGATTTTAACTTTATTACTGTAATAGGCAGTCACTGCTAGAATATTGTTAAGTTGTTTCTATGTGTTGAGTTTGTTTTCATTTATAGTGATGACACATTTCTTTGGCTTCTAGATTTCTCACAGAGTATAGATTTGATGTCACAAAATTAGAGCCGTTGGTCGCAAAGGTGGGTGATTTATTTATGTTGAGTTTTTAATCTCTTCCTTTTTAAGAAAAGAAATTTGCAGTGGGGGACCAAAACTTCTTTGGATTGATTCTCTTACAAAAGCTGCTGTTATCTTTTAGTTCTTGGAGATTGCTCTGTTTACCATTTAAGGATTGGTGTGTTAGAGAATAAAATAAATCATATCTTGGGTCCATATATTTTTGCAGCCTCATTCTCCTGACAATCGTGCTTTAGCAAGAGAATGCAAAGATGTCAAAATTGACAGGGTATACATTGGATCTTGTACTGGCGGAAAAACAGAAGACTTTATGGCTGCGGCCAAAGTTTTTCTAGCTTCTGTAAGTGCCATAATCTATTTTACTTATTTTTATTGATGTTATTGCTGCTGGACCGCTATTTCAATGCAGCTCAAAGTTAATAGAACAGCAATCAAAGAAGAAAATTAGATGTTATTTTTATTATAATTTCAATTTGTTCTGGTAGGACTCCGACTTGTGTGGGCCTTTTTTTCCATGTTCAGTAGAAGTATAAATTGTATCAATTCCTTAGGTTGATATTGATTCCTAAATTAGCTGGGTTAATTTCTACGGGTATCGGGTATCTTTATTAGGATTGTATTCATAAATCTGTGCTGTTCCTACTTTGATTATCTGGTAAGTTTGTTGAATGTAGAATCTTCTAGGAAGAGTCTTTTCTTGAGTTCTAAGTTAGCCACTAATGGCACATACTAATTTGTAGTCTTGATCATAGAAGACTAAAGGAAACTTTGAGCCTATAAACAACCCTTCATGTACTGATTTCTAAAATCTAACCGATTTCAAGGGCTAGCAAGCTTTTCTCTGCCCTCCATCTACAAAAACTTGAACATATTCTTCCTCCATAGCGTACTCATTTCTGGTCTGGATATCATTCTTCCTTCAAACTTATTTCTGCTTGCTAATTTGGATGGTCATCTATGGTTAACTGCGTCTGCAGCATGCTGATGTGCGCGGGAACAATTGATAGGAGTTAATAGTTATGCTCTTTTGATTTTAGGGTGGTGTGGGAGTTTTGTCTTTGTTGCAAATATTTGACTCCTTTTTACCCTGACATTTGGTTTCATCCCCTCTTCTTGGACTTAATTTATCCTTCGCTTTTCTCCAGGGTAAAAAGGTCAGAGTTCCCACATTCCTCGTCCCTGCTACCGGAAAGGTTTGCGATGCTGATTAACTATGTCTTTATATGAGGATTGATTGTAGAGACTTAGTTGTACATTTGATATGGCATATTAATATCCTAAAATCTACAGGTTTGGATGGACTTGTATACTCTCCCAGTACCAGGATCTGGAGGCAAGACTTGCTCCCAGATTTTTGAAGAAGCTGGTTGCGACACACCTGCAAATCCTTCTTGTGGTGCCTGTATGGGAGGCCCCAGAGACACTTATGCACGCATGAATAAGCCTGTAGTAAGTCAATTTTCTTTACCTACTGGTATATCTTAGTAACACGCTGTTCCGCCTTCATAGAGTTTGTTTGTGGTTCCAGCTATAAGCCTTGGAACGCAGTGTGTGGTAGAATTGCATGAGCAGTTCCATGATCAAAATCTTGAATTCCTCTTGCTTCCAGGTTCTAATTACCTCAGTATCTAGTCCATCACCTCAGCCTCAAAATAAATGTGCTTTGTCTGTTCTAGTCCCATTTGTGGTGGCTACCATAATGGAGTTGCATTTTTTTCAACAGATTATACAAATTCTGAAAACATGAGGCTATGCTGGACCACGTTTATAATCAGAGAAGTATGTAGGATTTGAAATGGGATGGAGACTAGTAATTATAGGGTCGTCTTTGGCATATTAAGCTGCTTGGAAGTATATTATCTGATTACAACACTCGTAAACTCTCGAAAAAAAGCTCTATCTGGTTATTAGCTCGGGTAGGCCTTATTTGATTCCAAAGGAAATGCTGAAAGTAGCGTTGTTCCCTTCTCTTTCCCTCAAATCATCCTGAACTAGATTGTTGGGCTGTTCGATATATAAATCTAGTTGATGATTATTTGGCCAGTCCACTAGAAATTACCCGTATGCATCATTAATAATTCTCTGCCATGTGTGCTTCTGCATTGTATGTTCACTGGGAAAAGATTAAGGGAGGCGTTAATGATGTTCATATATACTGTTAACTGCTGTGAGGGCTTTGTCGTTGCAGGTCTGTGTATCGACAACAAATAGGAACTTCCCTGGTCGGATGGGACACAAGGAAGGCCAGATATATCTTGCTTCTCCATACACGGCAGCAGCATCTGCTTTGACTGGTTTTGTTACTGATCCAAGAGAGTTCTTGCAGTAGGCTTTTTGATGTCATGTTACTTTGTGCATCAAATCTATTGTAACTTAATAGCAAGGGAGAACAAATATTCGGCCCTATTCCAGGGTCTGAATTTCTAGCATGTGCAGTCGTTACAATATCACACTTTTAACCATTTTGAAGAATTCCTGTGCAAGATTGTAGCACAGATGAGATATGTTGCTTACAACGGAACTTCACCCAACTTTACTTTGAGCAACTGTTGTGAGTATTTGTGAATAGCAAAGTAAAAGAGCTCCAGGATGATCCCTGAATAGCACGCAAGGAGATGAGTAATAATCAGGGATAAGGCCGATGCACCAGGATGAGAATAGAATTGTGATGCAGACCAAAAAAATATTTGAAACCTAATAATAAATAAAAGAAGCAGCTAAGAAGAACCTACCCTATGATCATACAAATGCTTAAACAATATATGGGTCTTATATCCCCATCAATTCTTTTTGGGTTAGAAGAACTTGATCTCGTTGAGTATAGGTTAAGACAGCTCCTATAACGCTTCCAAATATAAAAATTATGTTGTCTCTCTGATAATTCAAATATAGTCTAAATTTAATAGTCTAGCTCATATATTAAGATTTGTTAAAGTTTATCATCCTGATAAAAATAACTTGTGCATCCAAAGTAGTATTAATATATTCTTTTTGTGCTAAAGATAAGGATAACGGGACAAGAGTTTCAAAATGATCATTAAGAATAGACTATTGTGTTTTATATATAACGAGCTCTTTCATGTCAAAAATAAAACTAATATTGAATTTAAGTGACAGTTTAATGACATGATTATTTGATTTAATCATTTGCAATACTTTGAATGGTCTACCGCAACTCACTTGCAATTTATGATTGGAATTCAAAAGATATCATTTAGGTCTAATCTATATCATTAAATAATCTTCATCATTAAATGCACCATGATACTTATGTAAATTAGCTCGAAATTTATATTATTCATTACTTACTTGAATATGTTTTATTATCTCGATATGAAAATTATTAACTCTACTTGTAAAAGACTTAGCTAAATCAGATATTTTAAAGTGAGGAAATATATAAAAAAAATCTGAAGGCTTTCTATTTTCATAACTATAAATATTATATGATTGGGGATGTGGAGAAAAATAAATACTATTAAAATTCTTAATAAATATAATTTGAACATAATCTAATAAATTAAAAAAGACCTAGGTAGGCGTGGAACTCTATAAATAAAATCTAATTAATAAACTTGGGTTAAATTTAACAACATATGAATAGGGGGTGGGTTTGGGTCAGATTATACCTCCTCCTTTCCCATCTCAGGTTGATTGAATTCCGGGAGGAGGAAAAAAAAAATATTCCCATAGGATTTGGATAGGTTCAAATATTGAATTTTTATTTTTCTTTATAATTCCAGTTAATACACAATGAAAAAAAAAAAATTAACTCCATATGAAAATTAAACGGAACTTATATATATATATATATATAAACAATTTAAATGTATATATATAATCGGGTTTGAGTTTTAGACAAAGGGAAGACATATTCATTGCTCCCATCCGTTTTTGTCAACCAGAGGAAAATGCCCTTGTCTCTATCTGATTATCATTTTTACTGTCTCAGATTTGTATCCTACACTCATTCATTTCATGACCATGTTACAGGTTTGATGTTTTTTTTTCCTGCACTTCAGTGCAATTACCAGATGGTGGAGCAATCTGCACTGTGCTGTAAAAGTTGGCAAGAATTCATCATCTTGTTAATATACACAAGCACTCAATTTAAATGTCTCTGCTGTCAATGGACATACATCATTGTTACTTGACTCTCTTCCACCCATTAAGGCATTCCAAAGATTGCAGTGGAGCCATTAGTATTACTGGAAAGCTTTCCAGCTGAAGGGTTCCAAGACTTATTATTACTCATGTTTTGGTTAAGGCTTTCCATGTATGGCAAGGTTTGGGAGACAAGAAGTGAAAGAATAGACCTTGGATGGTGGATAAGTGATTTACATGCTCATGGCTGATTGAGAAAAGGTTAAAATGAGACCATCAGCCTTTTCCGTGAATACAAGTGATCTTTTCACTTTACTTTGCAAGATGTGGGAACCAGCAAGAAAATCCTCAGAACTGTGCAAAGAAAGTTAAGGAAGAGCTCCTAGGCATGAGGCCTTTCAATGATGAGGGTTTTCATGAACAGTAGCAGTATACAGTTGCCTAAATCAATTACTACTATAAAGAATGTCAGTATGCTAAAAATCAAAATGTAGTAATCTGCAGTCAAAATCAAAATGATTGCATAATCTTAGACACCAAGTTTGTCTTAATATCTCTTAACCCGGATTTCACTTATTGGCTTATATGCACTTGAACCCAGGTCCTTTTGTTATAATTATTTTCTGTTTTCTTTCAAAAAAGATGAAGAAAAAAAAGAAACAAATTACTCCATCAATTTGTTCCTGCCTAAAGTTTCTTATGGAATCATATGTTTCACCTCAAACAAGAGAAGTTTAACCATGTTCTTCGGTCATCTTCTGGTGAAGCACCAGTTGCAGCATTGTATTGTTTACATGAAAGTCAGACTTGCCAAAGGAAAAGACTAAATTTGCATCATGTATTTTATTACCAGGTAAAATTCACCTCACTGATCAAGTAAAAAATATCATCTTTCTTTGACCATTGTCCTCTCTTGTCAACTTTCCATATTGATACACAATTCCAACCACTTACTCTTAGCCACCCTCTTAATTTCTGCCAAAACTGATACAGTTTGTACAAGGTAAGATGTAATGATCAGCCCATCAGGATGGAATCTCCAGGTGCAACTGCAAGATGATCAACTCATCGGTACACCATATGCCATAGTTTAGTGCATCTGGATTGTTGTGGCAAGCCAAAACTAGTTGTGGACAGACATCACATATCTGGAGCGTTGCTTGAAAGAAGATGACAAATCAGAGATATCATCTGTTACGTAATCGGAAAACCCATGAGAAGGGAATTTCATTTGATGGCCGGCCTTTGAACTATCAGAATTGCGTTTTCGATATTTAATGGTGTCGAAGGTTTAACCATTAAGTACCATAGTTGCACCATAATAAGAAGGTTAGAACAACTTCAAGAGTAACGTTTTAGTGACGAGAAGATAGAATCAATCAATGCAATTATGCCAAGCCGCAGGCATACAATCAATGGATTAAAGTATAAATATTTTAAAGACACGGCCAACCGATACCATGAAAAATTTCAAGCTTCAAACCACACAACACTAAACTGAGTCCACTAGATTGCAGAGAACTCCACTCTAGATATCAAGTACTCCCATATTTACAGTATGAGAAGCAGTCAAGCGTTCGATGCCAGTATGGCAGCAGCACCATATAAGATGAAAAGAAAAGAAGCTAAACTGAATATCGCCTACAAAAACAAGCTAGAACCAGATACTGGTTCGACAAAAACATGGAAAAGCAGTAAAAAGAAGGAACAATCTTTGCCAAATATTCTGATTCATCAACTTCTCTACTTTGTCTTTTGTTTTTAAGCAGTGAGTGTCTCCGTATTGCTGGAGTTCAAAATGCTGTGGCAGATGTGACTAAACAGGCTTTATTCTTTGTTTCTCATTCCTATCCTGGAATCTTGGAGCTGCAATTAATTAAGAAGTTTTAGAGTGTCAAGAGAAGCAAAAATAAGTGAGAAAACTAGCAAGCGGACACAGTACAGTTGATTGAAAATTTTGCATACCAAGTCCATTGGCCTCCGAGGTCCTCATGATCCTAAGCCTTTTTACTGAGTTGAGGAACATCCTGAAAAAACAATGAAAAGGAAACCATGAGAATTAGAAATTTAGTGCTTGAACTATGCAATGTTTCCCTAATTAGCAGGAAAGGGTAATGGAGGTTGCTCAAGAGCTCAACATTCTCTCCGTCAACCTGGTTAAACAACTGAGAACTGATGAGACCAAATACAATATACAGCAGATGGAATTTGGGTCCATCAGTGTGAAAACGATATGTTACAGATAATGTTATGGACACAGGAATAGTGCACATCACTAAGCTTAGCATGTTGTGTGAGGCAGGATTAGTAAGCCATCCGAGCAGATAGCTTATTTTCTGCTCCTCACTGATTGTCTCAATTGACAAGGTCGCCAAGAAACATTGACACATGCACACCTGCCTGTTCACCCACCCCATCACCTGCTCCTCTCATCTCTCCTACTTAGTAATGTGATTTTATTTTTAATGGAAGTTGCATACCCCCACGGAACATCTCCCACAAGCATCCAATCTCCCTCTTTATCTTCATAAGTGAGTACGAACTCGGACAATCCATCCAATAACTTGGAGGGCTTCGTTACTTGACGCTTCTCGCCACCTGATATTTTATACACAAGCAGCAAGTTAGCATAAGGATATATCAAAATAGCACAGTAAGATATACTGAAACATAAGTAACCAAACCAGTTTTCTTTTGTTTTTGAAGCAATCCAACTAGTAACATTCTGTACTGATTGTCATTTGCAATGGAAATTATACCAAGTTCATCACAAAGACTTTATCAGGAAGGGAATCTGTAATATTCATATAATTTGCATTGCAATTTAAGGAAAGAAATCTATGGTGGGAAATAAAAGATCAAATCCAAGATTCTGTCAGATTTTGAAATTAAAATAGAGAAAGAAAGGCCGCGGACTCACCAATGGAATTGATAGTTGTGGCGGACCTGAAAAACATTTCCTCCAATGCTTGGGCTAATGTCTCATAGCAAGCATGAGCATTCAAATCTACCTTCCTTCCAATTGGAATCCCATCCATATTCACCTTGACAAATCCAAGATGCCCCTTTTCATTACTAGGAGCACTGGTCTTGTTACCATTACAGATTTTCTTCTTCAAATTATCCTTAGATATATCCTTCTCACCAATTCCCTTATCTTCTTCAGCTCTTGCAGCCTTTGCTTGGTTCACCAAGCTATTCATCCGATAAGCCCTTATAGGAGGCCACCCCACAACCTGACTGCTCCCAGAAAGCAAGTTGATATAATCAGAAAATCAAACCATCAAAGGAGAAATTAATGAATCAAGATGAGAAAAGATAAAGTTCGCACAGATAAATCACTTCCCTATAAGAAGGCAAGATATACTAACAGAAACAAATTTCAAATTTTTCTTTCATGTCCCTAAACATAGATAAATTAAGGAAACGTTGGCAAATAAATGTTCAAGAAATTATCATTGATCAACAAACAAACGGATACAGGGGAAAACAAGGGATAATACAAAACATCAAGCTTTAATACTGCAAAATGAAGAATCAAACCGTTTATAGAACAACTTGCTTAACAAGATATAGAAGCAAGCAACGGAGAAAAGATAAGGAAGACTTGAAACTTTATGCACATATGCCTAGTTCTATGATAAGGTGGTAAAAAAAAAAGATTGCTAATCATGCTTAGTTAATAAAGGAATCCAGAACCCCCTTCGGCCAGGAAACAAAAGGTACTGGCAGACATAACGACTACATATAATCACCAGGAAAGAAAATTGTAGCAAAATATTCAAATTTTTAACTGTTTCTAGTAACCGAACAAAGCAGATGAAAGAAATTTGAAGAATATTAACAAAAAATAAAGAATGGGGTCGCCACCTTCCAGCAGTAGGGGATCCACCCTCATGGGAGACCGAGTCAGCAGCTCTCTTAGTCCCAGAAACAGCACCAACAACGCAAGCAGAAGATATAGACGTGTTGTTGTTAGGCCTTTGAGGCTGGGAGACCACCGAAGGAAAGTCCTTGGCAGTCAAGATTCTGCCACGCTCACCCCGTGCATTTGCCTTACCCTTCCCTCCACCACCACCACGACCACCACTACCAAGACTCAGCCCCAGCTCCAGCTCAGCTTCCACTGGATATGAACTTGCCTCAGCCTCCACCACCTCCACTTTTGACATTGTGGAGTCATTTGTGGAGGCCCCGGAAGAGCCACCGCCACCACCGAGTGAACCAAGCCCACCTGCCATCATAAAGATACACTCTTTGTGCTCGTGGTTAAATAAGTTTTTTTTTGTTTTAGAACTAAGAAACCAGAGAGGGAGAGAATGCGTTCCGGTATAGGAGAGGAGAAAAATACTAGGATTGCTTGTGGTCCAGGAATGAAGAGGGAAAGCAAGGGAAGGTAAGTTGTAGCTAGCTAGGGGAGGAAGGAAGGTGGTGGAGGGAGTGATGACTGTGGGACCCTTATGTCTGGTAGTGCGCCAGGCACTCTCAAATCTCAATACAGGTCCACAACACACACAGTCAATTTTTCTTGGCATGATCATCATGTCTCTTTAGAATCTGGTTTTCTCTGTAGGTACGCAAAATTAAATGAAAAATTCCCACCCAAAATATATATAAACACATTTGGATTAATTTTAAAAATATATATATATAAAAATATTAATACTGTAGAAATTTTGTTAACTATTATTAAATTTGTATAAGCAAGTCAATTTTAAAAAACTTAATAACTTTTAAAAAAATTAAAATGATAATTTTTTAAAGAATATATTGAGACAATAACATATTGGATCGATAACAATCCCCTAATAACCTGGATTATAAACTCTATTGGGTTTCATAACATTTTTTATAAAAAAATTTACTTGATTATATAATAAAAATATATTCTTATAAAAATTAAGCAACAATTTAAAAATAAACATTCATTTTAGATAGTAATAACATTACAGAGAACAAATAAAAATAAATCATGTAGTATACTGGCCAAGCAATCTAATATCAAAAGACATAATTGAAAAAAAATAATAAAAAAAAACATATTTGATTGGTGGCTAAACTTGTCAAACTAGTGAATTGGGTAACTCGAGCTATCATGTTAAACTTGTGAATCGAGTTATGGACTCCACTAGAATTATAATATATTTTTTTTCTAAACTATTTTTTATTTAACCATATGATAACAAAATAAATAATCATGAAATCAAACACCAATCTAATACTTAGATATTTTTTTAGACCGTGATAACATTATAAAAAGAGAAACAAAATCAAATATGAATCTAAATTCTAAATTAATCCAACATCTAATGATGAAATAAAAATAAAATAAACTCGTCAGCCCCATTAACCAAATCAAACAATCAAACATGTGAACAGGTCCATGGATTTTATAAAATTTAATAATATGACTTTTCTCTTAAACTAATTTTTTTTTAACTATAGGATAAAAAAAATATGATAGAAAAAAAAGAGGAGTAAAGTTCACTTAATTTTTTTTTTTTTAAAAACATCCTACTAAACCTGTAAATTAAAGCAATTTAAATTATCATGACAAACTTACAAATCACTTTAAACTTGTAGAAAAGAGGAAAAATAAAAAACACAAGGATTGAAGTTGAAATATATATATATATATAAAAGACTTATACTTTTCTAGAAGAGAGAGAGAAGAAAGGGAAAAATGATCGTCAGTGACAAACCACCTATCATTTATCACCACATGCATCGATAAAAAAAGAACACGATAACACTTAAAGTTCTAATTTTTATGACATTGGATGAATAAGTAATTTATCTGTTTTTCTTTTTAAAGACAAATAGATTATCTAGTAATGACCAATAAATCATTAAAAAAATATTAAAATGACACAACTCCACAAATTCTTTTTAAAAAAACCTAAATGATAGAGTGGTAATTTTAATATAGTAATTCACGGTAATATATGTCTAGTGTTATGGTGAAAAACCCACAACCTATATATTGTTAACATATAAACAACTTCTTAGACTCTCTAATTCCTTGTTTCACATTTGATCTTGGTTAGGCTATGATTATTTTCTTGAAGTGCCATGAAATTTCCTAGGTTTTTTAATATATTCCAATACTTTGATAAAAGCCCTTTCATGTTAAAAAAAAATGAAACTTTTTTTCTTCAAAATACCCTTGATTATTATGTATATAAAAATGATAGTTGAATTAAAAAAAAAAAAAGGCAGAAACTAGAGAAAGAATATATGTAGAAAGGGACCGGATAAAATTTATTTTTCAATTTGTTTTGAATTTTTAAATTATGTTTCTTTTTAATACTCGACAAGGGCTTTTTTATTATTATTTTTTTGTATAAAAGGGAATATCTTGGTGTTTTTATCATGTCACTTCAAGGAAATTATTATAACTTATCCATTATTCTTTTAATAGTAAAAAACCTCAAAATGTGTCTTTTTAAAAGAGGCTGGAATATTATAAAAATAAAAATATTATCCACGATATCTACTTTTGTGGATTCATCAATTAATTAATAAAACAATATCTTTTTCCTTGTAGGAGCCGTCCTCAAAGTTCAGGATTGGTTCTTGAACATACCCTTTGTTCTGGAAAGAAATCTATTTTTCTTTATATATATATATATAAAATCACTAACCACGTTATTATTGCATCCGGCCCTCTCGTTCCCAATAGAATTTATAATAAACCACATAGCAATTATATAATTACAACTCAAAACATTGCAAAACACACCACCATTTTCAAAACCTAATAGAATTACAATCAAAATTTTCATATAAAAACTATTTTTTTATTTAAATAAGATAAAAATCTTGTTTGTTTTTGCGTTTTAAAAATATTTTAAAAAAAATTTAATTTTTTATATTTTTTACTTTGTTTTAAAATAATTTTTTAAAAATAAAAAAAATATTATTTTAATACATTTTCAAGTAAAAAATATTTTAAAAATTAATTGTTATTATATTTTCAAATTCAAGTTCACTAGTAGAAAAAAATATGTATAAAAAAAAAACACGAAATCACATGCTAAGAACAACTAGAATTTTCTTTATTTTTCTTCAAAGAACAGGGAGAGAGAGAATCTGGGCTGGATTGGGTTTTTGATTCGAGTAGAAAGGAGCATCTCATGCATGATCAAGACCAGGAAATGGGCAGCAAACTATGATGATTCTAATTAATTTGCAGTAAATATCATAATGCATGCATGCCTGCCTGAACAAGACTGATCAACTCGATGAGAATTCTTCAAAAAGTTGCAAATTTAGATGATGATAGTTAACAACTCGATCGAGCTTTGGTGTAAAAGCTAGCATGGGTTAAGGTCAAAAGTTTGAGGCAGCAAAAGCATAGACTATGGCTGGCTTCTCCCTTCCTTTCTTCCTAGGTGTTGTCCACCATTTCAAGGACAAACGGCACAAACCCTTGTTTTCGAAAGCTGAGACCTAGAGAGATGCATCGTCAGTGGATGGCGGGGCTGCCCTCAAAAAGGTGGAGATTAATAACAAGAAAAAAAAAAAAAAACCAGATCGATATTGCCACTGTCATTAACAGTGGATTTTATATCCCAAAGAAAATCACAGCCTAATCCAATGTTGAAGAAGGATCTTCGTATATATGAATATATAATTAAGAGTCTAAAAACGGAATTATATTCTTAAAACAAATAACCTTCATTAATTTTTTTTTTATTATTAACATGAATGTTCGAGTCAGTTTATATGTATCTTAATAAACTAATCTTATAGGCCCTAAAATTAACGATCATATAAATTTTAAATTGCTATTATATTAACAATTATAAAGTTTGAATATGAAATTATAAAGAAAACAAACCTTTAACAAATCTTTTTGTTTCAAGTACTTATATAATTAATAAATTTTTAATTCCTATCACATTTAACAACCATGAAATTTAAATTTAAATTATTAAAAAATAAATTTTTAATTCTAAACTCTTATCTTGTTAATTTTATCTATTCTTGTGAATTTATGCAAAAATCATTATGGAATTTAGTAAGGACTCGTTTGGGAACGCGGCTGCGGCTGCGTTCCCAAAAATTTTGAATTTTTTTTTACTAAAATTTAATATGATTTATATATTTTGGATCGTTTTGATGTGCTAATGTCAAAAATAATTTTTAAAAAATGAAAAAATATCATTGACATATATTTTAACATAAAAAATTATTTAAAAAACACTCACAACGATACTGTCAAACACGCTCTAAATGACAGAGTAGCACAGCTGTAGCTGGGGGCAGGCAATTAACTATGTGAAATGAATATTAATTAGGATTGCAAATCGGAAGATCAGGCAAGGTAAGAGGTTGTCTGATACGAGAGACAAGCCGACAAGGTGGGAGCCGATCCACGTGCCTCCAAGCTGCCAAAGAGCGCCACGTCAGTAGACAGGGTACGCGCCTGACCGGGGAACTTAGGAGGAGGTTCGGGGACCAGACCGCCCTCCTTTCTTTCTTTTAATTGCGTTTTTCTCGGTACCTTCTGTTACAAACTCTTAAAAAGGAGTGGCATAACTACAAGTTAGTCCTTTATCTATATAAAATATTACGAATCAGTCTTAATACTTTAAAATTTTACAAAGTCTTGCTTCAACCATCAATCATTTATAGTTTCATCATCAAGGTGTTCATATGAAATGATAAAAATCACTAGCACCAGTATTATGACACAAATTAAATGCATGTAATCTTTTTTTTTTACTTTTAAATGTTGTATTACATTTTTTATAAATTGTTGATCATATCTATGTACTTAATATAAATATAAAAGTCAATTAATTTACAAAAAAATAAAATAATTTTTTAATAATTTAACCTTAATCCCCCATTCTTTTCATTATTGATTTCTTGTTAAACTACGATCAATTTAAAACAATGATTTAACTCTTTAACTCTACAATTTTACTCTAATTAAAATAAATTTCAATTTGAAAAATCTCAAATCAATCCTCCGATTTTCTTCGATTTATACATTTATTAAAATATTTCTCAATCTAGTCTCCTCCCATTATAGTTTTCAACTGTGTCTCCCTATCTAAAATCATCACACATTTTAACAAAATTAAGGATTAAGCTGAAAAAAATTCTTAGTAGAGGAATCCAATTGAGAATGAATTTGATAATTTGAAGACTAACATAGGTTTTTGCCTCATAATTTCGCAAGCAGTTTTTGGGATTCTTGCTTATATAGATTGGCGAGGGAGGACTGAGGAGGCCGAGGCGCGTGGGGTTTCAACAGAGGAGCGCGTCTCCTTGGAGCAGTAGCTAGCTGCGCGACCTAAACCTAGGCATTGGCCATTAAAATGAAGGTTTGGTACGGAAGGTTGCTTTTTTAAATGGGACCCAGAAATGGTGGGAGAGGGGACAGTGTACCTCCAATATGAGACAACTTCCTGCCTTTTTATTTCTTTTCAGGCCTCCGTTTAGTTGCTTGCCATCATTTTTCTTTTGTTTTTTTTTCTCCACGCCTCCTCCCTCCCTAGTTCTTTTCTCCTGCCGCCGTTCCGCCCCCCTTCCTCTCTCTCGCCTCGCCTCGCCTCGCCTCGACTCGCTTTTGCAACTCTCTCGTCACATAAATATTATAATAATACAGTACACCTCTTTCTTTATTTAAACCCTCTCCCAGGCTCGTATTTTTCTTTTCGGTCATTACTGTGCATGTTTGAACTGCAGTATAATTTTTTTAATTTGAAAATATATAAAAATATTATATTTTTTTAATTTTTTTAAAATTTATTTTTAATATCAACATATCAAAATATTAAAAATTAATAATTTTAAACAGAAAAATTAAATTCTAGACTAATAAAATGTCCTCTAAATTTTAACATGGATAGTAATTGAATTTATTTTCAGAATATTACAAGAAAAAAATCACAAGAAAGTTGATCGAAAGATATAACCTTCAAACCTGGCTTTATTATTATTATTATTATTTTTTTTTTGAAGTGATCGTGAATTAATAATTAAGATATAGTAGACAGTACCTAAAATTAACAATACAAGGCCTGGAGAAGACTCAAGCATAGCTGCCTACGAGAAGCCCATCCCAGAAACAATGTTAACACAGTGCCTTCGAAGTTTGAGATTAGTGGGCTTAGGACATCCCTGTCATTTTAGAAAATTTTCATCTTCCAAGTGTGCGCTTCATAAATCTCAGGTTATTGAATATTTATCGTTAATTTTATAATTTTAAAAATTTAATCGAGATATATATAAAATGATTCGGACACTTATAATTATAAAATAAAAATAAAAATAATAATAGCATGAAAAAAGAGATTATAACAATGTTTGGAATATATTTTGATTTTTTAAAAATAATTTTTAAGATACAGGAATACTGTAAAAACATTAAAATGATATTTTGTTAGATTTTTTTTGATGATTTTTATATGAAAATATTAAAACCATTGCAAAATACTTTAAGAAAATCAATTAATATACTTTCAAACCAAATAAGCTTTTATAAGAAATACACATTAAGCTCAAAACATATTAAACAGATGAGATGAAGAAAAGAAAAAAATAAATTTTATTTACAAATTTTGCTATCATGAAAATGCCAATTACAGGGTTGAAGAGAAAATATTTTATTTTTTGAGGATCCGAATGTATAACTATCATGAAGAAATTAAAAATTAAAAAATTAAAATTAAGATATTTTAAAACTTCGGGGGTGGCTCCCCCGAAGCATAGGACAGGTCCGGCCGTGCATGCGAGTCTAGCTGTAATCTGGAGACATAAAGGGCAACAAATACTCTTGAAAAATTAACTTCCATTGATGGTCTAAAGTGCAGGGAATTTTTTTTGTCACTGTTCTTGAGGAATCGACTTTCTAAAACAAGGAAAAGGATGGAGAATGTTCAATCAAAATACCTCTTCCTATCCTTTATATCGTTAGCCAAAGTGATGTTATAAAAAATTCAAGTCCGCTAGAAATATGGTTTGTGGATTGCATGACCGGTGTAAGACCCAGACTTTTGGCCCAAACCTAAGCCCAAGTCAGTCCAAACCAAATCTAAGTTAACCTAGGTATTTAAAAAAGAGTTGTGAGAGAATTTCTTTCCTCTCTTCTAATTCCTGTAACCACCGTGACCCTCCCCTCCTCAAACCTAAGATTTTAGTTTTTGATCTTGATTTTTTGGTTCAAGAAAGGTGAAAGTAGCAAATAAGTAGTTCTCTTTCATATTACTTTCAATTATAGTTTGTTTATGGAATGATTAAAGAATAGATTAGGGTTTATAAGAATTGGAGGTTTATTGTTAAGATTGATTTATGATTATTAAGGGTTTAATGTTAGGTGATTAATTAGTATGTTGTTGAAAATAAAGATTTATGGGTTGATTTGTTTAAATTAATTTTTATGGGTTAAGAAATTCAATTTTACCTTGCTGTAAAAATCTGGACAGAATGGTCTTGAGGTTGAAGATGACCAAATTTTATTTTGGTCCTTGATTTATAAA
>Ga0325410_1000177_pt1 | contig 61433 bp, 17 predicted proteins | sample PopdelMetagenome_16_FD_206182 | JGI IMG/M metagenome (GOLD analysis project Ga0325410, IMG submission 206182) | Populus deltoides microbial communities from Bellville, Georgia, United States - Xylem-PdIQD-R3 | ecosystem: Host-associated > Plants > Phyllosphere > Stem > Wood/Secondary xylem... | reverse complement strand
TAGACACTTGGCCATATGCAACACATAAAACACATCTTTTTAATTTTTTTTACTTGTGGTATTCTTGAGATAAAAGGAACGGAAATTTAAGAGGAATTTTCCTTAAAAAAAGCAAAATCCTAAAAAGAAACTAAAAAAGTTTGTTTTTTTATGTTGTTTGTGTGTGTGTATATATATATATATATATTCTTTTTTTTCTTTAATCTTTTTTTTGGGGCCGAGTCAACCCGAACAGTTTGACCCAGTCAGGGTTGAATTTGTTGGGGTTGAGCAGGTTAGGTTGACCCGATCAAGTCAACCCATAAACAAACCGAAGGAAAGAAAAAAAAGGACGAAACAAATCAAATTGGTGAAAAACACTAAAACTCGAAAATTTTCAATCCGAAACGAATCAAAACATAAAAGAAAAATAAAATAGATGAATGTTCTTCATCTCCCATCAAAACATGGTTCTCAATCCAAAATGGATTTCGAACAAAAGAGGGGATGTTTTTTGTTCATAAACCTCCCTAGATCAAGAATCAAGGGTTCAAAACTCTCGATGATTGACAAAATCACACCATTTTGCCTAAAAATGAGTTTTGGTTCGAAACCAAAACCCTAGGATTAAACCTGTTATTAATGCTAAAAACTCCCAGATTACTTATCAAAGATGATGGGCGGACTTATCTAAAACAAAATTTAAACCAAACAAGGTTTGAGACTAGCATTTAAGGTAAGATTTAATGGATGAATTTGCCTTAAATGCATAAAAGCTGCCCAAATAGTTGGCATACCAAAATGCACCCAGAAAGACCATTTCTAGGCTTTAAAATGTGCCCTTCCTATCCCCACAAACCACATTACCGATAAGGAACATGATTATGGCTAAAGAAACAACATAACAACACAAAAACTAAAAAAATACATTGATTCAAAACCTAAATAACTATCAACTCAAAACAGCAAATGAATCTTATTAGAAAGAGCTTTAAAATCTAACCATTTTCCCTTCAAATGGTCAGGTTAGCTGCTTAGAAGTAGGGGATATCGTTTCATTAATAGAAAGTGCCTCTACCCATTTATTGCCACCTTTGGCAATCTTTAAATCCAAGTTCAATGTAAAGAAACAATCAAAAAGCAATCAAAAACATTTCATGGCAATTAAAACTTCGTATTGAAAAAAAAAAGATCTAGTAGGCCTCATAGACTCCACTTTCAAGGTAAGAAAATGGATACCTTCTTAGTTTCAAAAATCTAAATCTAGATTAGTTCTTTTTATTACCTCCCTTTCTTCTTGTTTTCAGACCTCCCTAAACTATAGCTAAAGCCTTGAAAGAGTTCTGGATAGGACCTTTGCCCTTTAGCCTAAGTTTCTTTCCTCTTCTCCCTTTTTTCTTTTGGTCTGCTTCTCTTTTTTTTTCTAATTTTTCCTTCTGTTTTTCACCTTTTTTTGGTGTTCTTTGACCTTTTATTTTATAGGCAAGTTTAGGTATTCTAGATAGATTGTCTAAGGTTCCAACAAACTAAAACCTAGTTGGTCTTGCCATGAAGGCGCTGATTTTGGGTGTAAGTGGTTTTATAAGGTGCTTGAAGGCTAAAGTGATTGTTTCCTGCCCTTGAATCCTGATAGAAAGGTTTTAAACCCTTGATATAATTCTTCTAGAGGCTTCTAAGTGGAAACAAATAAAAAAACTAGGTGTTCTTCTACAACCGAATGTTCCTGTCAAAGCTAACTGGGTTGGCCACTTTCAAGACCTCGTCGGAGCATCACCAATATCAACATCACCTGAGACCACATGGACTTGGTAGAGGGGGTGCATGCCTTTCGATCAGACCCATTCTTGCTTAATTTAAAGGTTCGTAGCTCCATATTCGAACTTTTAAAAGTGTCCACCCAAATAGCATAATGTTTAAAACTATAGTTTTGGTTGACTAGGAACAAGATGTTGTGGAGATCCATGGAGAAAATGGGACATAAACATTTGATATTACAGATATAAAGTTGTAGACGGGATGTTTCTTGATCGAATGGTGATGGTTTCAGCTTTTAAAATGGTCGCAAACATCACATTCAATCATCTGAATGTGCCTCCTCGATCAGTCAAAAATTAAAAAAGAAGAAGAAGAAGAAGCATAGTACCTTGAACGATGTTGTTTTGACTAATTCCTATCGATTGGGGTTTTCTTTTGATTTGGGATCTGTCAAAATTCAATTCAATCCTTAATCTTCCAATTTTGCTCTATTTTATTCTTAATTTCCCTCTTTTTTTTCCCAATTTCATGCAACCTTTGCACCCATGGCTAGACTAGAATCTATAAGCATGGTATGACAAATTAAATACCTTTCTTATTGATAATGGTTTCAAGATTGACAAAATTGACACCATTCTTTTCACAAAGAGAAAATGTAAAGATATCTTATTGTACAAATATATATTATTGATATTATATTCGGTGCTACTAATGAATCTCTTTGTAAGGAATTTGAAAAATGCATGCAAGATGCGTTTGAAATAAGCATGAAAGGAGAATTGAACTTCTTCGTTGGATTGCAAATCAAGCAAACAAGAGATGATGTCTTCATCAACCAAAGAAAGTATATCAAGGATCTACCAAAGAAATTTAGGATGGAACATGTCAAAGAAGCCGACACGCCCATGGAAATATCAACCAAGCTTTATATGGATGAAAATGGTAAAAACATAGACATCATCAAATATCGAGGTATGATTAGCTCATTCTTGTATTTAATTGCAAGTAGATCTAATATTATGTTTCGTGTTTGTCTGTAAGCATGTCTTAAAGAATCTTATGTAACTACTGTTAAACTCATTCTCAAATATTTGTATGGTACAATTGACTTAGAGATATGGTATCTAAAATGAAACGAGTTAAATTTGATTAGCTATTCGGATACGGATTTTGTTGATTGTAAACTTGGTAGAAAAAGTACTAATGGAACATGTCACTTTCTAGGATCATCACTAGTATCTTGGGCTAGCAAGAAACATAACTCAGTAGCCCAATCAACAACTGAAGCGGAATATATTATGGTGGGTAGTTGTTATGCTTAGAATTTATGAATGAAATAAACCTACAAAAAAATCCATTGATAGTGCGATTTGGGATGAACCGGTCGACCGGTTCATCATACTAATTCAATTGGTCGACCAACTGAAATAGAGAAACAGAGGTTTCATTACTCAATGAATAGTAACATTTTGAGGTTTTAGTTGGACTTATTTTTTTAGACTGCAAGTTGGACAGAAGATGTATTTTAGTCTCATAAGACATTTGATTTGCTCAAAACCGGAAAATTATGGATTTCATGTGGACCAGTCAACCGATTCATACTTCTAATACAACCAGCTAACCGATTGAAATAGAGCATGGAACCCTTTGCTATTGCCTAAATTTTCAGTTTTTAATCCATGGTTCCTTTGAGTTTTTGACAAAATTTCTACATCAAAAAGATCTTTTTAAGTGTATAAGAAGGATTAAAAGAGAAATTTTAAAAATTCCAGTGTTTAAGTTATGGCTCACGATCAAAAACAAAAATCTATACCATATGGTCGATGTTTAACTATTTTTTTTTTAGTATTTTGATATATTCCTCCCTAATATAAAAAGGAATTCATACTCCAAGGCAATGGAAATAGATAGCAGAACCCTTAACAAGATGGGATATATATTGACTACCGACAATGCTTGGGTTCCTATATGCCAGATTGGTGCTCATACTGATGAAGAGCATGATAAATAAGAAACACAACAGATTAGTGATGATAATGAATTTACTGATATGTTTGAGATGTTACCACTAGTTTCCTTTTCTGAAGATGTTGATACAACCTTCTGGCGATCAAGGATGGAAGGTCGACTAAAGCATATTGAGGATGAAGTGCATCACATTTAAGAGTATATGTGCATTATCAAGGATATGATGGTTAGTTCGCTATCTCATTATCCACCACCTTAAACAATTGTACCATAATCATTTAATGTTTTCACTTTTTTAGTTTTTTATGCTCTTAGTACTTTTTATATTGTAATGAATATTATCTTTTGTACATTATGCAATGGTTTTTTTTATCTTATTTCTTTATGATTGTTATACTTTCTCTATTTGCTTTTTGTTGATGATAAAGAGGGGGAGAAATAGGGAGATTAGGGAGAAAATTAAAGAATAGATATAAAACATTATTACATGATTAAGGGTGGGGAAAACTTATATCTATAGATTGTTTTTAAATTGAAGTCTCCAAAGGAATATATTGCAAAATATAGGGAGAGATTAATACTTTTATATCTATATTTATACATTAATTGTCATCATAAAAAAGGGGGAGATTGTTGACCTTTGGGCCACGCATATATATTTTATGTATTTTGATGATAACAATTAAATAAAAATGAATTAATGATATGTTTGGATGAGATTAAGTATAAACAGATTTATATGAATATCACATCAATAAGCATGAGATATTGAATAAAAAAATCAATCAAGTCCAAGATACAAAGCAAGTGAAAACTTGGTTTTTAAGTGTTCATTTTAGTGTTTAAATGTAAATCTTTATATCATACATGATAGCAAAAATTAAAATAAAGACACACACTTCACTTTGTATGCACTTAAAAAGAATTGATAAAACGGTTCTACGAAATCATTAGGATTAAAACTGATAAATCTTATATTCTACATAAACCAATCAACCATTTGGTGATACTAAATGAATCAATCGATCGCTTATTCATACGTGATGAACACCTAGGAATTTGCAGGAACCGGTTGATCAATTGATTTAACCAATCTAAACTGGTTGACCATTTTAGCTATCAGAGGAATAATAACAGCTATGAACGACTAGTTTTTGTTAGAAACATATACATAGCTTGTCTAATTGTAAAATTAGATACAAAATTTGAATATATATCATATACAAGCTACTTCAAGAGTAAAAAAGAAAAACCTTCAAATCATCAATCATAAATCATACTCATATTTGTGCATTAAACCTTCATATTCTTACGCAAGAGTAAAAATTATCACACTCATTACATTTAAACACATTCATATATTCTAAGTGCTATTGAGTGAACTATAGATATATAAGCTTCAATTGTATTATCTACTCTTTGAGATGGTGTTGTTACATTTCAAATAATTATAATTCTTCAATAGTTTAAGTGAAAAACTCTTGGTCATTGATGAGATACATCACTAAGGTAAATAATAATAATAATAATCTTGAAGATGATATTTCTTCAAGTGATGAAAAAGGGCTTGGTAAGGATTCATCAAATACATCGTAATCCTTGGCTTCGATTAGTAAAGAATACAATACTCAAGACTGGTTTGAGATTTGAGATGTGGATGTAGGTTTGTCGAACCATGTTAAAAATCAAGTTTGTAATTTTTATCCTCATAATCTTTACTTCAAGCACGGTAATTATATTGTTGGTTAATTGTGTTTTTTGTGTTTAATTGAGTTGATTGTAATATTTATTATTATTAATGGAACATCTTATTTGCCCCCTTAGATATTATTATTATCTTAATCCTAGAACAACAAACATAATGTCATCACATAAATACCAATTATGTTAAAAAAAATAAGGTTTTGAAAACTGAAAATTGGCCTATCAATGAACATGTGGATTTTTAATATCTACTACCAAAAAACTATTTCGAATGCTTGCCACAATCCTTTCATTTCCCATCACTAATTTGGCTTGCAATCACAATAAAAATACACAATATTTCCATCACTCAAATTTATGATTTACACTTTTATTGTAATTGTAGACTGAAGAACTCTATTAAAAGAGCAGTTTCTCAATATTTTTTCAAAAACAAACTAGTTTTTTTTTCCGTGATAGTCTTGCCATTCCATATTTCATGGATGATCGTCACTGAAGGAGGTAGGTAATTAGCTAATCATAGGTAATATAGGTAGGGGAAAGAAAAAACAATAGTGTAATGCTAAAGCTAATGTACTACCCATTATTATGGTGGTTGTAGTGGTGTTGGTGGGAAGAGCCCTCATGGTGCACATCCATCGATCATTCAAATGATTTTGAAATCTTTCAGAAACACTGATAATAAGAAAGGTATCAGATTATGCTACATTAGAACAAGAAAAATTCACAGTTAGTCCCTCTACTTTTGGCATTTGCTCAAAGTGACCCATCAATGTAATTTTGGTTCAAACTGAACCTGCTACTTCTACTATTAATTTTGGACAAGTTTAGACCCTCTCTTCCACTTTACAATGATGGGGTAAATATTGACTAAATCTAAGTTGTATTCAAGGTTGCTAATTCAATTCGATTTAATGTTCTATTTTTCTTATTGTAAAGATAAGTTTTGGTGTGTATATAAGATATTAATTCAAAATGCATGATTTTAATTCAAAACTAAAAATAAATGAAATTTAAATTATGAAATACAAACACAACATCAAGCATCTAAATATAGTTTCCAACTAAAATAATTTATACTATTTAAGTAGCAAGCAATGTTCTCCACTTTGGAAAACAAGCTTTTCATTGTCATTGCAAGTTCTTCGCCAACCCTACAATAGCATTCTTAGATGCTGTATATGCGTGAGCCAATTCACCGTATAAAACTGAAGCCATACTTGCAGTGAAGAGAATGCACCTTTTCTTAACTGAAATCATCACTCTTGCAGCATGTTTGGCACCCAAGAATCCACCGGAGACATTGATATCGAGGACTCTTTATTATAAGAATTCAAGACATATTCCAACTAAAGAGATGAAGTAATTAACTATCCAGTAGCATATATTAAACAAATATTTTAATTATTACCCATTGGATCTCGATTCCTTACTTCTTGAGCAACTATATTAGAAAAAAGTTACTTAGTTTTCTAAGCTTATACTTTTTTAGTTTCATCCTTTAGCATTTATATTATTACTGATTAGGCTTTGTTTTTTTTTTTTATCTACTTTATATAAGATTTTTTTTGAGTTTTCAAATTGACCGGTATTATCTCAGGTTTTTTTATTTGTTATTTTTGTTTGAATTTACTTTGGAAATTTTTTTAAATTGATCCCCTTTTTTTCAATTTTATCCTTTAACATTATATCGGTTGGGAATTAATGTTCTTTTTTAGTCTTAAAAATAGAATGCTCCATCCTTTAAAGTTGAGATTTTTGGATATTGAGTTTTGTGATTTTCTTTTCATTTGTTTATCTTAATCCTATCACTTACGGTTTAGAGGGTTGACTAGTTTTTTTATGTCATTTGTTTTTAAAATTTAATATCTTTTACATTTCATCCTTCGATATTAAATTGTATAAAAATTGAGCTTCATAATATTTTCTGGTTTTTCTTCTATTTGGGTTTTCTCATTTATATAATCTGGGTCACAAAGTTTAATTGGCTTGTTGTGTATACTTTTTGTTTTTTTTCTTTTTTATTGAACTACATTTAAATTTCATCCTTCTACTTTGGATTTGTTTGGAATTGGACTTTAATTTTATTTTATTTTTTATTATTTTATTTTTTTAACTTTTTATTGGCATACCCTAGTCTTATGACCTAACTTGCATATTTGGCATGCTCACTCAAGTTGGCTCAAGTAATTTTTTCTTCCATATTTGAATGGCTAAAATCTTAGCTTTCTTTTTTTTTTTTTAACCATTCTTTTTTTATAGGTTACCATGATTCTTTTTCGTTTGAGTTGGTCCATTTACTATCATTATCTTTTTTTTTAGTATCTAATTAATTATACTTTCATTTTTTGCTTATTTATGTCTATGCAACGAGTCATTTTTTTTCTTTTTTAAAACAAGCTTGCATTGCCTTTACATTTGTTTTGTGTACAAATAAAAAAAAAATCTTGGCATGCAGTGTATTGTGGGTCCACAAATCTAGTATTTACTAATTTTATTTCATAGAAACAATATATTTGATCACATAGGTTTATTTTATGAAAACTTAAAGAAGTTTTTTCTTTCAAATTTTCTTGTAAACTTTTAAATGATCAACTAAGCTTGGTTTATTAAAACTCATGAATTGGTTCAATTAGACTTATGAGTTAGGTGTTTTGTTTAAAAGAAAAATATCACTTGAAAGAAAAAATTTTTATCAGGTTGGTCTGAAATAAAACAAGTTATTGAATTAATGGGCTTCACTTTGAAATAAAAATGACATTAGATTAATGAGTTTTTCTTAAAAGAAAATTATCATTTAAAAGAAAACTTTGTCATCAAATAGGTGGACTATACTTTAATTAAAATACCTTTCTTCATTGGATTGATAAGCTTTTCCTACATTGAAATACCACTTTAAATAAAATTGTCATCAAAGCAATAAGCTTTAATTAAATCGGAGATTCTGGCTTCAAATACTAGTGTCGTGCTTTGTTCAATCACGAAAAAAACATGTCCAAACAAAACACAACCAATTATAAATTAAAGGATGGGATTGTTCATTGAAAAGCTTGAACTTTCTCATGCCATTTTCAATCTTTTGTCCTAGATCATGTAATTTATTGCAATACCAGGCTCATTTGTTTCTTTGAGTTCAATTTTAAAATAAATGATATGGTTATGAGCCCTATTTATGATTTTTTAATTTGATTTTGGCATGTACTAACAATTTTCATGTTGAGGCTTCATTTTCCTCCGAGAGTACCTCTTTATGCTTTTTGCCTTGACTTCACCATATGCTAATGATTTTTGTGTTGAGGCTTCATTTGCCCTCAAGCTTGATGATTCCCAAGATTGGTTACCTCCAAGAATACTCATTTATGTTTAATTTCATCTATCTATAAAGTATTATGATTTCATCTATTTCTTGCCCCATGTTTTTGCTCCCCATGTTTGACTTCACCATATTCTTTTTAAAATTGATGTTGTTAATGAGTCTCTTTTGTTCATTAAGTCTTGAGGTAAAACCTATCACTTTATTTTTCTGCTTCTTTTATTTTATTGGCAAGTTTATGTATATAATATCAATATTGAATCATGTAGTGGACAAAAATATATATTTTTATTTTTAAGAAATATGTTTGTAGATAAAAAGGTTAAGGAAATAATCGTGTTAAAGAAAATAGATGAAGAAAATAAAATAAATAAATTGAATAAGATTTGGCCAAACTTTCATCTTTATTGCATTAGGCAAAGAAAGTATAATTTTAAGCATAATACGTTTAACAACCCTGAATTTATAGGCTTTGACAATTCTTTTCCATCCATATCTAATAAAATAAGAGCTCTCCTAGAAAAGTTTTTCTTGATTGCATGAGAACCTTCATAATTTGGTTTTTATTTGCTTTCATCTTCCTAAAAAATTGTAAAATCTTCTTTATCAGCAAATCTCCTTCCTGAATTTCTCGCGGTTGTAATTTCTTGTCATAAGCTATAGCCACTCTCTTTAATATAACTACTTATAGAAAATTGTAGATAACCTTTTCTCGTTGATTAAATTCAGTTATTCATATCAGTTTGTAGCACATTCTGGTCTTTCCATGTTTGCTACTTTTTTTAACCTCAAGGAAGGTATCTCCATTTCAAGTGACATTATTGCCTCTATAGATTACCAAGAAATACAAGGTTGTACCTTATATATCGTGACAACAATTCAGTACCCATGCAATGCATATGACAACATTTCATGCTAGTCTTTATACGCAATGACCATTTTCTGAACAATCTTCTTTATGTTTTTGTTTTCTACTATTGCTCCATTTATTTTTAGGCGATAAGGTAAGAAATTAAAGTACTTAATCTTTCACCATTGACACAACTCTTGAATCATCTTACCATTAAAATCATGAGCATTGTCAGTCACAAGCGCCTCTAGCAAACCATACCGTTAGATAATATCTTTTTTAATAACTCTCTAGACAACTTTCTATTTAACATAGACATAAGAAGCCACTTTGATCCATTCTATAAAAGAGTCAATTGCTACCAAGATGAATTGATATTTGTTACTTGGTTTTGGATTTATTGGGTTAGTCACATTCATTCCCTACATCGCAAACGGCCAAGGCACAGTCATACTATAAAGAGATATTAGTGATATATTTATCTTATCAGAAAAGAATTGACACTTACGATACTTCTTGATATAATAAATGCAATCTCTCTTTGTGGTTGTTTAGAAGTATATGCTCCTCATATGCCCAATAATATATGTAACTCAAACACCTTCATGTACTTCTTCTATTGCCTTTTTTAGCCTTTCTGTCATTTAAAGATCTCAATAAAGTTGCATCAAATCCCTTCTTGTACAAGATTTGTCCATCTAAGTAGGAATCCATGGCTATCTTTCTTAGATTTTTTTTTTTATCTTTTTATCAACGTCTGTTATGTACTCTCGATTTTTAATTAATTGTTGGATATCATGATACCAAGGCTTCGTATCCATTTCCTCTTTGTTCAAATAACAATAATAATAAAGAAGAATTTTTTTTGATTTCATTGTACACATGTTAGATCTTTACCTTGCCATCAATTTCAGTCATTGAAGCTAGTATGGCAAGTACATCTACACACTAGTTCTTGTATTTACTTAAATGAGCGAATTCAATTTCTTCAAACTAAGACGCCATCTTAGTGAGGGATTTTTTGTAAGGATTTAACTTCTTATTAGTTTTCATTCCACTATTCCACTCTCATTTTACCTGGAAAATTATCAATAAAGAATCTTCACAAACATATAGGTTTTTTACTTCTCTCCAAGACAGCCTCTAGCCCATGATTATATGCTTTGTATTCTACTATATTGTTGGTACATTCAAACAATAATCTAATTGCTATTGGATATTATTTCATGGTAGGTGAAATGAGTACGACACCTATGCTATTACTAGAAACATTGACAGCCCCATCAAATTAGAAGATCTAAATATCATCACATGAATTACTTTTCCTTTTACCATTATAATGTCTTCATCTGGAAACATAAACTCTAAAGGCTCATGATCATCAACTACATTATCTACCAAATAATCTGCTATAAAAATGCTTTACTAACTTTCTAGTCATATACACAATGTTGTATTTTGCTGGCATGACTTGCCATCATCCAATTATATTGGGCAAATAATACTTCTTAAAGATATACTTTACTAGATCCATTTTAGATATTAAACAAGTTGTATAATAAAACATGTATTGTCTATGTTGAGTACTCCTTATAAACCTGTAACAAATCTTTTCTAAAAATATATATCAAGCTTCATAATTTGTGAACTTTTTCCTCAGATAATAGATGACTTGTTCATTATTTCTATAATCATCACTTTGCCTTAGGACACAACCCATAGAAACCTCATTCATAGTCAAATACAAGATAAATGGTCTTCTTGGCAAATGTGGTACTAAGAGAAGTGGATTCTATCAATACTATTTTATCTTATGGAGGGCCTTTTGATAATCATCATCCCACACTCCTGAATTTTTTAATGAAGAAAATGAAAGAGTGGCTCACATCTTACTATTAACTGTAAAATGAAATTAGTTATATAATTCAAATATCCTAAAAAATTTTGCACTTATCTTTCTGTTTTTGGTGTCAGAATGACCTGCATTACTTTAAATTGGTCAAGTATAACTTCAATGCTTGTATTTCTTATCATAAACCCCAATAATTTCTCTGATTCCACCTTAAATATGCACCTGATGAATTCAACTTAAGATTGTATTTTCTAAGCCTTTCAAAAAGCTTTCTCTATATATGGATATATGGTCTCTTTCCTCCTCCGGCTTGGCAATCATGTTATCTACATATACTCCAATCTCACATTATATTATAAGAAAAAGTCACTATTGTTCATTGATATGTAACCTTTATATTCTTCAACCCGTAAGGCATAACTTTAAAATAATAAGTATCCTATGTACCATAATATCTGTATTTAATCTTGGCATCAATGGTAGCTCATGTACCATAATATCTTTATCTAACTTTGGCATCAATGGTAGCTTATGTACAACAATATTTGTATTTAATACTGGTAAAAACATTTATATATTCTTTCAACAAGCTAATCAAGTTACTTTTTTTGTTATTGAAGATTAAGTCCCAACATTTAGTTCTTTTCTATCTTCATCTATGCCCACATTCACCAATTCTAACTTTTCTTGATTTGTTTTTAAAAGTTGTTCTGACAATTCAACCAGTTTGATAAATTCTTACACATCTTCCTCATCCCATTTTTCTTTATCCTTTATAATTAAAGTTTTATCGAGATTAGGCCAAATATTTTGCAAAAAATTAGTTTGCATTTTAAATAGTGGATTGTTTTTAGTGTTTCTATAAAATACATAGTCCAAATAAAAAGAAAGAAAAAAAAACAAGTAAAATTATCAATGAAAATGAACCGCATAACTTCATATATATTAATATTAAAAGCCTAAAGTAAGATCATTACAAAGAAAATCCTTTTCTAGTATTATGAGAATCACATTTAAAGACAAACTGATAGAGAATCACTCTAATTTAAACAGCACATATGAACACAAATGCATAAAATAACAAAAACACAATTGGATTAGATATGGAACATTAGATGGGGAGTCTGATAACCTTGGTGATGTTTAAAATTCTAGAAGGGATTATCCCCTCAAAAGAGTGGGACATTTTGCCATCTTTTTTACAAAGGGGAATTTTTTTATCTAAGTCATCTATCCATCACGCCCAAATTGATCCTTCCATTGAGATTACGATTGAGAGTGCTTTCTGGGATATTTTAACTCAACCAGAACAAACAATCATGTTATAGGCCTTCATCTTATTGATTCAGCAAGGCAAAAGGAAACTCAAATGATTCTTACTAGTTGTTCATCTTGGGAGTAAGATTTGACCATTTTATACATTTGGAATAATTCATCACATTGCTAGTTTATTCAGAGAACAAAAACTTGGTATTTTGATTCGTCACAAACAAAATAGTTCATTAATTTATCATTCAATCAAACATTATCCTCTTTCATACCAGCTATTACATCTCAGAAAAGAAATCATACACCGTAAAATGTACCATGCATGCGCAGCCACCAATGTCAGGAACTCATCTAATTCCTTCAAGTACTATCCATAATCCTTTATATATATGGTTTTTTCTCAATCTTCTAACACTGCAAGGTCGCTACTTGCCTATTACTGGCTAGAGCCAAGGCATCACTATAGTTCATCCGTCTCTCTTTTCAACTTGTCTGCTTCACTGCTGGCCTGCTACCATAATTCTATGAGGCGAGTCTATTCTTTGATGGCAAGTTGATAATTTTTCTTCAACTTCTTATTAGCACCTTGGATTGTCATGAGCTTTTTTTTTTTTTTCCAGATTATATACTTTCACCGTCACTTTTTATAGTTTTTCTTCTATGATGATAAGCTCGAGATGATGTCATTCTAACCTGGTTTGTTTGTCAATCATTTCTGAATGAGCTCACATAGAAATTAAAGCTCTTCCCAATATTTTACTTTTTCCTACAAAGACTTAATCTCTTCTTTTAACTTGTGTCACATTTGTGCGAAGAGCGCTTCCCAATGTCTTTATTCTTCAAAGATTTCACCTCTTCTTCATCCTGAGTCTGAGCCTTTTTTTAACTTCAAAGTTTATCCTAAGCTTCTAGTTTTCCAGCCTTAGCCGTTCTATCAACTTTTCTACCTCAGCTCCATCATCTTCTTTCTGGGTAGCTTCTAGCTTCCTCTTTTTATTTTTTTTCCCCGCTGCTTGTGTTGCACCTTCACCTACTTCAGAGGAATCTAGTACTAATGGCATGGCTATGACTACGGGTGGGTAATTACTCACTCTGTTCTGACGCCACTGCGTATACAAGTCAGAAATGGTAGGGTTTCTTTTAATTACCGCTTGTTTGAGTAATCCTTGAGACGTTCATTCCTGTCTTATCTACTCTAACATGTTTAACGTAACATCTTCGTAACTTCCACCGGATTGAGCCAAACTAGTTGTTCTAGGGACACACTATTGACAGCCCAACTATTTTACCACCATAGAAGGCAAGGTAGGGCTTTGTTCCCATCCAAGCTGCTCTTCATCTGAAAATAGTTGTGGGTAGTTTGTTGAATAAACCGATCCATCCATCCTTAGTGTGCGACTGCTATTTCTTTGCCACAAACTATTTTAATGGTTGGTGGTTGGTCCACCACGCTGTCCGAAAACCCCATCTCTAGTTGTCATGCGGTTAACTATCCACATACTTAGCAAATAGACATGACATCTTATTGACCCTAGATTTCCTGTAGCATAAGAGGATAACCCCAAGCATTTAGACCATACATATTAATTATTTTGTCTTTTATTACACTGAACAATTGCGTTACCGAAGAAAGTCGAGCTGTCTTTTCTAGAGAATAAAACGTCATGTCAATTAATTAATTAGGAACAATTTAGTTATTTAATATTTTTTATATAGAATAAATACTTTGTCATCTTTAAAAACTAAAAAAAGTAAGCATTTTATCTAAGAGTTTTTATATATTTTTAATATTATTTACGTAATTAAAAAACGATGATACTCTTAAAAGCTCAAAAATATTAACCTTGTAAAGAGAGATTTTTTTTTGTTTTTATATATTTTTTGAACTGTTAAATGGCATGCATAACATTTGACTTAAAAAAATCTAAGCCAGGCTTGAGAGGAAGTTTAATTTCTTCTTTGCTGCATGGTTTTTTTTTATAGTAATATTAAGATGCCTTTAGGGGCTTTTTAGTAATTTAAAGTATTAAAATACTAATAAATTAATATAAAAGGTTGACGTCTGTTATCTACGTGTCAACGCTTCATCATCCCCTGTGCGAAACTGGAGGCGCGTCACTACTAGAAAATCGATAAATACAAACGGAAATACCGAGAGAATATTTTTATTGGTAAGTTGCCGATGAATTTTATTGACGGCAATATTCTCTCGGTATTTACCAAGAGAATTACAGTGAGAAAAAATAATTAAAACAAAGAAAAAAACGATGACTTACCATTTTTACCAACGGAATTACCGATGAAATTAATTTGTTGGTAATTTCATCGGTAAATTCACTGGTAAACTATGAACATTGTTCATCATGTCAATTACAAAGGGAATCACTAACGAAAAATTTCATCGGTATTTTCCAGAAAGCTCTAAAACTGTTCACTTTCTAATTGCACTGTTAATTACTGTTCCTTACAGACAAAATCACCGACGGATTGAAAAGTTGTCAGAGTTATTTGACGGTTTTTTGAAAAAAAATTTATTAAATTAAAATTTTAAATTAAATATTGCAGACGGAATCACTGACGAATTGAAAAGTCGTCGGTGATATTTGGCGATTTCTGAAAATTGTTGATTAAATTAAAAATTTAAATTAAATATTACAGATGAAATTATTAAAAATTTTAATATTTAATTATCCATCGCTAAAATAGTCGGTAAAACACCCCAATAAAAAGCCTAGAATCCATAATTTCACAATAGACGGGGTTGTCTCCACAGCAAGCCTCACCTTCGTAAGGCACGACAGGGCACCATGTTGGCTCATTCAACGTCAACAGGCCTAGAGTGATTATAAATTCTTTGGAAAGTAGGAGCTTATAACTTTACCAGCATTGTCATGGGCTTAAAATCCCTCCGCTATAGAGTGGTCATCATGAAATTATTTTTTTTACGAGGCATGAGAGCTCTCCATTAAGAGCGGTGATTACATGATGTTGCTATTTGTACTAGAGAGACCAAGTCTATCCCTTGAAGAGTGGTGTATATAACATTAAAAAGAGTGTTCATTTAGCACTAGAAAGATCACATCTATCCCTTAGAGAGTGGTGCATATATCACTGGGAAGATCATATCTATCCCTTGGAGAGTGGTGCATATATCACTAGGAAGACCACATCTATCCCTTGGAGAGTGGTGTTTACAGCACTAAGGAGACCAGATCTATCCATTTGAGTGTGGTGCTTATAGCACCAGGAAGACCAAATCCATCCTATGAAGAGCAGTGCATATAGCACCGAGGAGACCAAGTTCATCCCTTGGAGATTGGTGTATATAGTATTGGGGAGACTAACGGTGTATATAGCATTGGGGAGACTAATTTCATCCTATGAAGCTTGGTGCATATAGCACTAGAAAGGCTAAGTTCATCCCATAGATAGTGATACATATAACACTAGGGAGACTACATATAACATTGGGGAGACTGCATTTATCCCTTAGAGATTGGTGCATATAGCACTGTGGAGACCAAGTCCATCTCATGAAGAGTGTTAGGGTTACCGCCCTTAAGGATCACCTGGAGAAAATGAAAAGTTATTTTGAATAATTCATATTTAAGAAACTTACATTCTTATCAAGGATTATACATCCTGAGGTGATTTGAGTGATAGGTATAAAAGAGACTCTTAGGAGGAAACATATCATGGAGGTGGCACTAAGATGGTGGCTTTGAATACCCTGATTACTTCACCTAGAAAATCATTTACGCTGGTTATTCTTGTAAAAACAAGAAGGTTTATGTCAAAGTAAACTGGCCTCTTCAACCTGTATATGATTTTTCATGAATTATTTTACTTTGGACAAGCTTTCATTTGGTAAAACATAAGTTATTTTATCCACGGTGCATGTTCCTTTACTCCTCAAATCTCCTCAAATATGCCCGTGTAGACTCACCCTCTTGCTGGGCAACACTTAAAAAACTTTTTGGAGGTTTTCTTAGCGAGTATTATGGTGATAAAGCGTGCCACTAGCTTGGCACATAGGTCACTAAAACCTTTAATAGAGTTTGGTTTCAGGTTATTATACTAAGCACGTGCAGATCCTCTGAAGGTTGTAGTTTCTTACACATTCAGTCATTATCTTGGATGATCAACTCCAAGCTATTGGGCATATTTTGCACATGCTCCCTTAGATTGGCTAAGCCATTATAATTGTCCAAACTCATTTTCATGGAAAAGTAGTCCTCAAGGAATTGAGTGTCAATATATATTTGGATAAGGGAGAAACCCTTCATTGATGGGGGCTTTAAACATTCCCCTAGGAGTACTCATACATAGAGTATCTCTTATCTTTTTGTTTGTTGGGCTCTTGGGAGCTTAAAGGGCTTGGTATAGAACGATGATTACAATGATCTATCTCCATCCCATAGTAACTAAAGGGAGTGCGTTCAGAGTATTTTGCTTTGTGTATTAATATGACAATTGTGGGAGTAATCTCTTGAAGAACTTTCATAAATGTTATTCTATCTAGTCTCTTTTAGGTAGTGTAATCGTCTACGAGCTCCATGTGCAGCTAGTGGCCCTAGTGCTAAAGCATTGTGTGTTGTTGAGGGTATTAAGACTTGCTGGGATGGCAATGTTTGATTTTGCCCTTAAATTGTCAACACGACCTGAGTGAGGAGTTGCACCTAATTAGTGAGTTGTTGAAGCTCTTCCTAGGTAGGAGTGTTCATGGTAAAAAGTTGATTTGTCCTGCTTTTTAGCCCAGTGGACATTGGTTGTGTGACATGAAATGCTCTAGAAATACTAAAAACAAGTTTTCGAAAGAAACTGATGGCTTCCCATAGATGGCGCCACTAATGAAATCCTAAAAATCCAACTAGCCTGAAAATAGAGCTCTCGACTTAGATGTCAGTTAATGAATTGATCCTAGCAATCTCAACCATTCTCCCTAGTAAATGTAGTTAATAATTTATACTTAGTATTTGGTAGGCTAAGGTGGCTTGTAGCTAGTACTTATAAAACATCCCCTTTATATGGACACTCTCTAATATTTAAATAAGTATCTTTTTAGAGAGAGAAAATACAAGAATATTCTAAAAAGAGATTCTTTGAAAATATATATGTAGTAGAGAATGAAAGTTATGAACCTTTATTCTTAGGGTCTCATGGTGTATTTATAGCCCATAAGTCTTGTCTTTTTATAGAGAAAAAGGATTGGAGGGTAACTTTCTCTTCATGATATTTTGAATTACATTGTTAGTTGTATTTCACTCATTTTATCCAGCTAAAAGATTATAAGCCATGAGAGATTTAAGACCCTATTAGGCTGGGTTTGGCACACTACTATGTCCCCAAGGCTGGGCATGCTCATTCCTTTGAACGTGACCGAGGGAAGAGGGCTTTAAAGGTTTTTTAGGCCTGTTAAAATTAGATTTATCATATATACAAATACAAATAAGTGGCCACGTGCAAGTTAAGATCACAAAATAGCCAAAAAAAATATGAATACATAGATAAAAAGATTCGAACTTTAAGCCTTGCTTTAGCAATAACAAAGTCATGAAATGAGAGTGAAATTAAAAAAAGAATTATCTAAAAAACAGCGAGGGGTATGTATTCATTATTGATATTTGATTGTGCAACCATAGATACAAACAAACGTCTTCAAGTTCCTTTTGAGTAAAAGCCTTGTTTGGTTTTGTAAGAAAAAAAATCAATCAAAAGAGATATTGTCGGGTTTTCAAATATCATACATGCAATAGAAACAATAAAACAAAATTATTTGGGAGTTTCTATGATCTTGTTAGACAAATCTAGAGTTGTTTAGGGATTTATCACCTGAAGATCTTATCTTTTTCGACCTTGAATAATTCTTTAAAAGATGAGTTGTCTTAAACCATAAATAGTCCAATTGTTCGGCTTCCAATGATAATCCACGTAAATCACCAGTGAGAAATCTTCTAAATCTCTATTTAATAGAGATGGATTTTTATGCCTAGAGTGCTAGCTATTTATTTTGTAACTTACGTTGTTATTTTTATTTTGTCTAACAAGCAACCTTTTAAAAAATAAAAAGCATAGCTTTATATTTATAGAAAAACCCTATATATATATATATATATATATTTGCCTCTTAAATAATATCCATATATTATTTAAGGATAATTTTAGAAATTTAATCAATCAAGTCTTTACTTTATTATTCTAGAACTAGAATTATTATCCCTGAATTAAATATATTTTAGTGCTTAATTTCTAAAATTATTTTCAATCAACTCACACTTAATTAATTATCCCCGTTTAAATTTCTAGCTAATGGTCTTTAATGTGTATGACCCATTAGATTTCTAATTTGTTGGCCAAAATATAAATTATAATTCTAAATAAATAAAATTAAACAAATCAAACAATTTTATTTATTATCAATTCAATAATTGATTAATTTATATTTGAAGATTAAGTGTATCATTTAGCAGCGTGTCATGATCCCTTAAATATTTGAAAAGTCATAAGTGATTTGACGTAATCTTTCAGTGACTGGTTTCTCAGTGTAATTATTATTCATTCATCAATAATGTTTCGATTTAGATATTTTAGTATGGAGTGTGTCTACCATTTCAAATCATATTTTTTCACAATATTGTAGTCATTGATACTTTAAATAAGATTTGAAAATCTTTTTAAATCTTATTCCACCTTGCGCAAGGATTTAACAATCAACACTATTTGAGAACATATATAATATTTTCTGTAATTCACTTAAAGTGACGAATCCTCTCATGATCATTCAAATACCTTCATATAGTTTATATTATATTCAATGTCTGCCAATTTGTTACTTTGACAAAGATAACGTGTAACATGATCAAAACATAACACTTTTTATATAAAATAACTTAGTGATTTAAAATCTAACAATCACTTACACAACCGTCACATGAGCCTTTCCATAGACACATGTAATATTTCTATATGAAAGTCTCATGCGGGTCAGTTTAGTGTACATGTTGTATAACATGCACCTACATATTAGTTCTATGTATCCCTTATACCTCAACTTATGAGAACATCTATTTTCTTTCATAAAGAAAATAACATAGTATGTACCCGTTTTTACGACTCTAATGAATTTTTAGTATTTAAGAGAGTATCGATTAGGAACATTTTATAAACAATACTTTAATGTAATAAAAATCTCATAATTATAACAACTTTATAATTTTCTTTGCAAAATATTTTTGTCTTGTAAACTTTATTTTTACACTAAATTTATAAATCAAATATTAGATTCATTAATATAATATTATATAAATATTAAAAATAAATATATATTTACAAACATAGCAAACTAACTGATGCCACAATAAACACATATAAGCGATAGAGATAGAGAGAGAAACCGGGTGGCAGAAGACAAACAAGGATCTGCAGGAGGTGAAGCGAGGATTACCCGTGTTTCTGGGAAATTATTTTACTTATTTAAATGTTTTTGCCTCTATACTGTGTGCTTGCTGTTTGGGCTGCTGGTTTTTCCACAGACTTGCGCATGTTATATATAGTAATGTTATAATTACCTTCAAGAAAAATGATAAATTTAACCCAAACTCAAACGGAAAATTAAATGGTTAAATTTACATGTATTATATTCATGCTGTCATGTTTTGGATCGTGTGAAGGGTTGCTTTTGCTCTATTTTTAATATTGCATCTATAATATTAATATTAATATCAATGAACCTATATTTTTCAAAATTTTGTCTTCTTTAATTTAAAATTTATTATGTTTTCTATTAATTAAAGAAAAATTATTCAACTTGTGAGTTAATAAAAATATATTTTAAGTTGTTTTTTTGTGATCTCAGGTTCGAGTCTCATACTTGTTAATATAATAATTATTAAAGACTTATATAATCATTAACTTCAAAATTCATAAAATTAATCAAATTGCATTCAAAAAATATATATATATTTTAAGTCCTCAGCAGATTCGAGTTTGAGGTTCGTATTCTGTGTATTTAATTATACATGCAAAGGAAAAAATAAAGAAAAAAGAAAAAGAAATAGATGCTGCTTGAAGATAAAGCAGTCAATAGAGGAGGGTGAAATTAATAAGTTTGAAACCTACACGAGGTAACTCAATTTTCACCCAACCTTTATGGGGCTAAAAGATAATTTACCAAAACATAGTTGAAAGAAATAGAAAATAGAAAAAGAAAGTCATAAAACCCAAAACATAAATGGGTTTTCTCCATGGTACAAAATTTTACCAAGGAGAAAACCCATTTATGCTTCTTCTTCTCACCCTGAACTTCGATCTGTAAGTTTCATTTCTTTATTTTTATTATAGTATTTCTTAATATATATATTATATTACTTTAAGAAACAGATAAAAAGAGGTGCTTGTGCTTCTTCTTGTAGTAGTAGTAGTAGTGAAGGATGGCGAGACCGTGGGTACTGGTCTCTTTGCTATTGTTAATTGTGTTCACGTCTCAGTTAGAGTGGAAACAACAATTTGGTAATGAAATTGAAGCAAGTCCAAACATTTCCCAGAGAGACCAACAACAACAACTTAGTTCGAATCGAGAAGAAGTTGTCAAAGAAAAGGTTAGTTTTTTTATTCCTTTTCTTTTCTGAATTACATTTGGTGCTTTCTTTGTAGTGTTTTATATGTTTATGAAACCAGAAAAGGTAAAAAGGGAAAGACCCAGGTTGTTTTTCTTAACGTGGGAATTGAAGATTTTGTTCCGTGCATTTATACAAGGATTTGGTCAAGTGGGTTCCATCGAAGAATATGGGAGAGTTTCATTGTTTTTTGTGTTTTTGGAAAGTCTGGATCAGTGTTGGAATTTCAAATTTGTAAGCTGGGGAAACATAATAATGCGATATGATTGATGATTATCCTTGGTGCAGTGTTAGGGAGAGGAAGAGGTGGGAAAACAAATTGGGCTTTCTTTTTCTTTTTGGTTCTTTCACCTGAATGTATTAGAATCAGTGCTGAAGATAATTACTTGTGCTTTGTTGCATTCTGGTAATTGGAAGAGTGTCAAACAGAATCTCTTGCTTTTCTTTTCCTTCAAACCCAATTGTTGGTAAACTGAGTTCCCTTTTTGGATTGGCATAATTCACCGCTCTTCTAGAGCGCAAAATGTTTCGTATATAAACATACCATTTTGGTAATTGAACCTTGCTGGGCTAGCTAAGTGTTATGTAGCAATTACTGTTATAAAAAGATTGATTGCATGCTTTCTTAGGGACTTTGTATCGCCTTGACTTACAAAATTTCGTGCTTATGCAATCATTGTCACAATCAATAATTTGAGCATTGATTCACGTCAAACTAAAATCAAAATGGCTAAAAGTAATGGCAAAGTTGGGCTTATAAAAACATTTCAAGAGGCCAAATTTGTTTCTGCTGAAGATGTGCTGGCTTTGTATCGTAGCCAGTAGCATCTTTTTGTGTTTGGTATGGTGGTGCGTGATGTTTTTTAAAAGTATTTTTACTTCAAAATACATCAAAATAATTTTTTTCCTGATTTGTTTTTATATTTTTGACATCTACACATTAAAACCATCGGAAATCAAAAAAAAAAAGATCATCAATTTGATGTTTTTCAAGCCATACGCACTTTTGAAACACAGTTTCAAACGCAATACCAAACAGGTATATGTCACGCAGGTAACAAGAGGCAGTCATCTTTTCTAGTTTTGCCTCTGTTGATTCTGTCTTCTTCCATTTCTGATAGTCTGCACAGTTACCTCCCTGCTAAATCAATATAATCCCACAGTAACATTTGCTTATGCATCCATTTCTTCTCTTGGGCTGTGAATGTCAACTAGGTTTCAACATGGATCAACTCCTACACAGGCTGGGATTCCAGATATATCAATGTTTTGCTGATTTTAATTGTAGTTTTGTCGATCTTCAATCAGTCATTGTTATTGTTGTTTTTGTTCTGTTCCTCTGGATGGCCTTACCATCATTAGTGATATCATTGCTCCAATCCTCATTGAAAGCAAGTACAGTTTTTCAAATTATTAGTTTGATAAGATGGAATTTTCTCTTAGATGTTGGTAGCCCCAGCATCCTGTACCTTGAGTGAATCCTATCTAAGTTACTTCAGATATTTACAAAATCAATACTTTCTGATACCCGGATATATTGGATGCTTTCAACCTTGGGCAAAAAAAGCTTTTAAATTTTATAGCCTGAGTATTCCATGACAAGAGTTTACCCAATTTTCAATGCACAACATTTTACTTTCCAATTACGATTCTGTAGTCAATTCAGAAAATATTTCTCATTCTTTGGGTCATTTTCCTCACTGATACTTTATTGATTTAGTATCTGTTCAGTATACTAAATATTCTCCTAAGGTCTGGCACAAGCGTTGTTGTTTTGTGCAAGCTCCAATGTTGGATTGCTTGCTAACTTCCTGTGTGCAAACCTATCTTTTCTGTGTTTGTTGTGTTCAAAGAGTATACTGTCTCGAAAGCATCTTATCCTGAACCTTTTTTTTAGCTTTAATTGTTTATTTTCTTTGATTGTTCAGGTTACATTTTCATTATCTTGTCCGACTAGAGTGTTTGGATTGTTAATATATTTCATTTTTATGTTATAGACAGTGTGCAACTCTCTTCAAGATTTTGCTTATTTTAATTGGGGTTTTTGTTTTCATCCAATCAGTTATTGTTGTTGTTTCTCATATTCTGTTCCGCTAAATGCCCATATTCCCTTTCACTAACAAATGATGTTCTTGCTCCAATCCTCATCTAGAGCAATTATAGTTATCTAAACAGTTACCCCTCCCTCCCTACCTTTTAGAACTGACTCTCAGTTACTTCAGTTCAAAAAATCAGCTTCTTCGTAGTTTGACCATCACTTCTCTGGTCATAGCCTTTTGTCTTTGATGCACCAGTCTTGGTGTGCCTTAGGTTGTTGTTGTCCTGATTGAGCCATTTAATGAAGATGATTGATTTTTACCTTGCTTTTTCCAACCTGGAAGGTTATGCAGTTTCCTCCTGGCCTTTCTTTTCATTTATTTTCTTAGCATTTCTTTAAAACAATTTTCTGTTTTCACACTGTGTTCAATGCATTCTATTTTCTGCATCGCCAAATAAGAACCAGCTATTAATACACTTTGTGATCAAATTTTATTTTCTTCGGCCCCCCTTTCAGGTTGAATTGGTGAGCGGATGAGGGATGGATATAAACTATTTAAGTAAAAGGCATTTAATTGACACCATAAAGGTCAAATTCCCCTTGAGTCAAGCTTGTTCTCTTGCGGAAGAGATTCTTATGGGTTGATTGGTGACAGTGGATGCTTATCATGTTAAATGCTTAAATCTCGAAAAATGCAGTTGGTAATTCACAAATGATATGGTCAGAGATGTTAGTTTTCTGTAGTATTCCTCATTACCAATATCTAGCTTCAACGTTCGCATCATTTTACATTACAAAGATGTCCTATAGTCTAGTCAGAAAACATTCCACATTCTTCATGAGGTATTCCCCCCCCCCCCCTTACCTATGTTCTCAAATCAATGATTTAGTATGTACTTGATTTTCATGATAGTTTCATATGAAAGTTCTTGCAAAAGTTTTCTTATTTTATGTGCATGGTCGAAGTGTTGGATTGCTGACTAGCAACTTGAACAGTCTATGCTATCTCAAAAAGTAAATTAGTCTAGCATTGTTTTCCCTTTGAATGTCAATCACCTTTCTTATTTTATGTGTATGGTCGAAGTGTTGGATTGCTGACTAGCAACTTGAACAATCTATGCTATCTCAAAAAGTAAATTAGTCTAGCGTTGTTTTCCCTTTGAATGTCAATCACCTTTCATTGTTCAGTATAAATTTCTCATGATCTAGCTGACTAGATTGTTTAAGTTGTTAAGAGATTTCATCATTTTGTTAGATATTGTGTTCGGTCAATCAAGATTTTTGAGCAATATGTTATAAACATTAATCTTGTGCCTGTCGACTTTGCTGCAGATAATCCTTTCTCAAGAAAAGAACATTCAGAAACTTAATGAGCTTGTCCAGAGTCTCCGAGAACAGTTGCAGCAGTGTAGGAGTGAAAATTACATTCTCAACAGCACTGCAATCCCTTTGACTGAACATCTAAATGGAGTTTGAACAGCAACCAATATTGGAGGACTAAACATGGACCACACACTTTTAACATTGATATGTTTGGTATGTGCTTTAGACAAACCTGGTATTTCTATCCCGGCAATTTAACTTTACTAGGAGATGATCCCTGTTATTTTATCTGACTCATATAATACAGTCATTATCCACATTTTCGTATGTTAATATTAAGTGGATTTATAAAGCCTGTACCCTAGTCTTCACCATTTTGGATGAAATCTATAATATTCTGCAACCAATCTCAATTTATTCATTGATTGAAATCTTAGTGAAAGAGGTGGGTAGATATAATTTTTGCATATCTCTCACAACTGCAATTACGTGGGTTGGGCATCAATACTATTTGTTGGGCTTGCATACTCCATTGTGTATTGGATCATTTTCCATTTATTATGCTCCAAAGAAAGTTGATTTAGAGGTGGCTGAAAGTTACTTTTGTCAGAAGAGAAAATTTGAAGGCAGCATGTTTAATCTTTTTAAGATTCAAATTTCAAAAACTTCATTGAACAGGAATGAATATTATAAAGTGCCCATTGAATTTAACCTTAGAGACAAACAAACATCTGACCAGCTGAGTGATTGTGAGATCGGAAATTTCATACTTTGTTGTTTCCTACCTCTTTTTCAATAGAAAGGAATAGCCAAACTAAGGCAGCTGTCCGGTAAATCTCATAGATCTTATTGTCTGGCAAACCGGAGATGGACGACCACGATCCCGACCTTACCAGCACCAGAGGCGTACTAATCAATGAACCCTCCAAGCCTACTTTTCTGACAAAATCAACAAAGTATCACGACATGTTGTTGATATTGATCAAGTTTGAGGGACTTTCGCTGACTGAATTCATCTATATATCTGACCTTGGTAACCAAAGCATCACGACAACATTCAAAGGCACTTTTTGGATTAAAAAGTAGGGGGGGGGGGGGGGGGGGGGGGGGGGCCCGGTGTGGAGGAGCACGTAGGAATGCCAAACACTACCTAAGTCACTTGTGGTTTGGAGAAAGCGCGTCGTTAGGTTGTTCGGATCGTTAAAGAAGCGAGCCCTTATCAGAGAAAGCCATTGTGTGTTAGCCTAGCTAGCTAGCCTCTCTTTTTTTTTTTTTTTTTAGCTCAACTACTTGTTACATTAGGTTTAAATTTTTTTTTAATAGAAAATGTTAGTTATGTCTTAATGTTTTTTTTAATGTCAAAAAATTAATTTGACTCGCAACATGTACTAATAATTTACTAAACAAGAGTATTTAAATTTTAAAATTATATTTAGATACTTGATATTTTATTTAAAATTTAAATTGTATAATTTCAAGTTAATTTATCTTTGAGTTTGAAATGTAATTATAAAAGGTGAATTATATATATATGAAACGATAAAAAGAAATGCTCTAAAATCAACATATATTATTCCAATTAAAAAATTAAAATATCAATTAAAAGGGAATTGAAAACCTTAATTGAGAACCTTGATTGTAACACGCTAATATAAAAATAAAAAAAAAGCTTTTTTATTTTAGGAATTGAGGTCAAGGGTAACCATCTCCATTGTGAAACTCCAAGCCATCGTGATAGATTTCTAATATTTTCACCAAAAAACAAAGCAAGCCTTCAGGTTCAAAGTGAACCGCAGCTTTGAGTTAAATGACTTAACACAGAATATAGTAATGGTGATGGTTTGAAGTATTTTTTTATTTAGAAAAGTATTAAAATAATTTTTAATTTTTTTTTAACATTAGTATATTAAAATAATCTAAAAACATAAAAAAAAATTTCAAAATCTTTTATGTAAAAAAAAAAAAAAAAACTTTATTAAGCCAGGAGGTGTGATGGCCTTAAAAGTTAAGACCACTATTCTCAGGTGAAATGTGGTAGTGCAAGGGACCAAAGAAAGTTCCAAGTGCTCATACACAGCCCAATCTCATAACCTTGTGTGGTCGAATATAGGAGCTATTTGCAATATTGAATTCCTGTACGTCTAGTTAAGACAATCATCTTTCGGCTTTCTTTCTCTTAATAATTACTGAATTCCGTACATAATTATCGAAGGTTTTAATTGACACCTTTTTTTTTTTTCTTTTAATTTAAATATTGGATTGCGGGGTGTTTGGATTAGAACTTTTTGTCAAGTTTCCATTTCTATCAATTCCGGATGTGGTTTGAATCCAATTAATAACTTAATATATTTTGAAGCTTGTCGTATATTTCTGAACAAAATCCAAGTAATCTCTATGATAGTACTTCTAGGGTTTGGACGTGGCAAACCGACATGTAGGGCGTGTTTGCCTGCCATGTGCAAGAGAGGCTTCTGTTTGAGTGTCGTTTACACAACAAACATAAATTATCACTCCACCCACCCCATGAACCTCCAGAAATCTCAACTGATGCAATTACAGCAGTGGTTGGCAGTCAATTGAGTAAAACAGTACATGCGATATATGGTGCGATTAATTTCAAAACCCTAGCTAGATAGCCTCTATCCAAAATCAAATGCTGTTTCTCATGAAAGATTGCCAGATTTCTTTTAATGCTTCATGCAGAGTTCATCGCTGCCGCCTGGCTTATCGATCATTATCGTGAACAGTTTGGTTATTAATTATTCTTCCAACCTTCTATTCCCGTGTACTTGAAAACTTTAAGAGAAACCTTCTCGTGGAAACAGCCAGCGAGCAAAAACTGAAGCTCGTCGTGATGGTGACCGTGACGGTGACAGAGGTTTTGGTGGTTCAAATTCTTGATTGATATTTCGAGTGCATTATTGCCATTATTCATGTTTTATACAGAATTATTTCACAAGCTAAAAGAATTTTTTAATAAATGAAATAAATATAAAGATTATCTCGTAAAATATTTTATTGAGACGCCCTCTAATCTCCAAATCTAACTTGCCATTTCTTTAGTTCACCATGGTTAGTTAGCTCCCGTTCGGCTATAGCTGCTTCTGTCAGGTGATAGGTAGTGGCATCCTCACCTGTCTCTTGTAGGTATGTGAATGTACACCAGTTTGGTATCAATTACCGATCGGTAAAGTACTTGGTATTAAACGACAAACTCTTGGGAATGTAAAACAAATATCAAGGTTTTCGAGAAGTTATTTGATATTATTATTAATGTATTTTTTATTTTTCTTCGTAGTGAACACAAAGTTTTTAAATATGATAATTTTTTTTTGTTAAAATATATATATATATATATATATATATATATATATTATGACTATTAGAACGACAAGTTAAAAAAAATATATCAAAATACTATGTTTATATTTTATGTGCAATTAAAAAATAAAAAAAATATAAATATGATAAAATCATGTTCAAAATCTATTTGAAAATTTTAGGGACAAGAAAAATTATTTGAATCCAATTTTCATGAATAATTTATTGTTAGGATTATTATTTTCATATCATATGCATAATAATTGAAAATGTTATTAAAATTCAAATAAAAACTTATAATATTATTTAAAAACCATATAAAAATTTAAGAGTAAGTAAATCAAAATGGTAAATGTTTTTTTTATAGAAAAAAACCAAAACTAAAAAAAAGACAAAAGGGGAAGGCCCAGCGCCTGCCCCTAGCATTAGGCCAAACCCAACGTTTAGCCTTGTTTTATTTACTTTTTTTATTAAGGGGGCGACCTTTTATTTTTTATTTTTAAATGGACAACACATCATTTGTGCGACAAACAACCATTGTCTGCTTGCCTAGTTTTTGAAAGCCAAAGTGATTGGAAACTTGGCAAAAATTGATCTTGTTTTTTCTTTTTTATGAATCAATCTATTTTTCAATAAATTTTCACATGCAAAACACCTTAGAAACACCTAACAAACCCCAATACACTTATTTGTGCTCTTAAAGTAGCAAAAAAGTCGGTTAAAAAATAAAAAATCAAACTAAAACCACAAATCATTCCAAGCCTCGATCTACTTTTTTCAATAAGAGAAAGATCAAAAACCACATCGTAAAACACTTTTTGTCAAATGGATTATTTCAACACAAAACCTAACCATTTTGGTTGCTCGAATTGCATTAGTCTCTCTCATCCAGGGCTAAAAAATCACAAAAATAAACTTTAGGATGAAAATGGAAATTACAAAAATTAGGATTAGGCATATATTATCTCTATCTTTTATTATATTATTATTTTTTTTTAGATGCCTATCATAATTTCAAGGCTAATTTCATTCAATTAGGTTAAAGAGAGACTTTAATTAAAAAAAATCAGGAGTTTCACTTTCCATGACAAACACCAAATGTTTTAGTTGTTTTAGTAATGTATGTAAGCTAAACTAGAATATCCTTATCATTAAAATAATAAATAATAAAAATATAGTGAGGGTACTTAAAGAATGAAGTAGTTTATTACATTAGACAATAAATGAATGTGTTATGTTATTTATTTAGGATTTGAAATTTAGAAAAGTTAAAAAAGTAATTTGATATAAATACACTAGTTTGATTATATATAGATTATTAAAAGAAAATAATTGGCCTTGGAAAAACACAATAACTCTAGACTTATTTGTATTTTTCATTAGAACAATATAATGATGATTTTGTCCCTCCTAGTAAAGAATTTAACACTAGTTATTAGCTAAGGGAAAATTTAGTATGTGACCAAATATAAAAAAAACAATAAATAATTAAACAACATAATGATTCAACTAAAATGCCCTTATAAGAAAAAAATTTAAAACTAGAGTCAAGGAGCTTTTTCATCTTTTCACATTTGGTTTTTTTATTATTACCATATCAGCTCAGGGGCAATTCAATATTTTTCTAAATATAAAAAAGGATAGGCATGTGAACGACACAAAGAGGAAGGTGGGAGGCATTTAAAAATGTCCTTTCATCGTGTTCTCTTCTAAACGGAGTGGCGCGTGTCGGTGTTGGTGGTCAGATTTGTTACCGATGAATCTTTTTTTTCTTTTCTCTTTCCTCCACTAAAAATTACAGCTTGACCCTCTTTGTTGTTGGTATTTCAACTTCAGTCCTTATTGTTTTAATTTCTCATTTTTGTTTTTAGCCCATTTATAGAAATCTTATTTGTTTTCAATTTCAACCTTTCATCTCAATTTACCAATTATTATATTTTCAATTTGGTCTTTTTTTATTTTTATTTCTATTTTTTTCTTGGCTATTTTGTAAAAAAATTATTGGTTTTTAATTTGACCCTTCAATCCAAATTGATAGTATTATATTTTCTAATTTGGTAATTATTTTCTATTTTTTTCTTGTCCCTTTTGTAAAAGTTATTACTCTTTTCAATTTCATCCTTCAATCAAAAACTTGGTTTTATTATTCATGTCAATTCTGATCCTCATTCTTTTTATTTTTTTTTTGTTCTTTTGCTAAATTGATTTTTCTTTTCAATTTTACCTTTCAATCAAATATAAAATTTATTTTGTATTTTAATTTTGATGCCCATTCCTTTCATTGCTATTTGTTTTAAATCTTTTGTCTAATTAAAATTATTTTTTCAATTTCATCCTTTAATATTTGATTGATTGGAAACTAGACTTCATAGTTTTTTCAAATAGGGTGCTTCAGGTGTAATGACCTCATGTCACGGGATTAAGAAACTAACACATTTATTTTTTTAAAAAAATATTATAATTCTTTTTAATTTTTTATCGAGTTATTTCAATCTCATAATCTGAAAAGCTTTGAATTTAAAAGAAATGAATAAATGATGGAAAGAATAATTAATGTGATGTGAAATGAAGATTATAACCTCAATGAATAAATATAAAGATATTGTTGAAGTCAAAATAAAGATTATGAGGTTTAGTTTAAAATTCTTAATGTTAGTAAAAAAAATAATTGTTTTTTATGGATAAAAGAATAAGAAAAATGAGAGAAATCATTCTAATAAATTGATATGGTGATAAATAATAAACATTAATAAAGGATAGTACAACAAAAAGATAGGAGTGAAGGTGCAAGCACCGGTTACAAATCAATAGCATTTTCGTGAAACAACAATAAACTAGATAAAGAAATAAAAAGAGAAAGATGTAAAATAAATATATTTTTATGTAATAAAATTATTCCAAGAGATTATTAAGAATAATTGATGCGATTTATGTGAGGAATGAACAAGGAAATCTGGATTTTTTATGAAACAAAGTTGAACAGTTTACACTAAATTAAAATAGGGTTCTCAATCCGATTTTTAAATTGAACTGAAATTTTTCAGAGAGTCTCTTGATATATATATATATATATAGACACACACACACCTTTGTTAATGTAAGATTAACAACTAACTAAATTAAATGTAAAATTAACAAACTAAATTAATAATAAATCTCATAAGAACAGATTTAGATGCAGGGGAATTTTGCTGCTAGATTTTCATAGAATTTAGGTAATGGAATTTAATTGAAATCGATCGCGGTTAAGAACTGTGATATGTAATTTGCGTTGCGTTTCTGAACTATGATAGTTAATTGATTTCAAGTTTTAGAACCGTTACATTAATTAAATATCACAGTTTTGAATCGTAACATTTAAAAATATGTTTTTTTTTCCAAAGTTTTTTGCTGCTGTGTTAATTTGCCTATTATTTGTACTTTTTATGCAAATTGCCTAAAATGTCTTCTGATTTTCATCTTACAAAATTAAATACTCCATTATATAAAAAAAAAAAACCAAACATTTATTTTTCTTGTTCTAAAAATAAAATAAAAAAGAAGAAGAAAAACATTATGCAATACATTCTTGAGAATTGAATGTTCTTAATGGAATGCATTTGATGTTCTTGGTGGAGTTTAGTTGAGTTACGGCATGGATCTGTTATGGCGTTTGAATGCTTTCGCTGCAATGTGTGTACAGCAAAGGAATCCTAGACTTCAATTGCTCTGCTGATCTCTTTATGATGTCTCTCCAGATTTAGAGGCTAATCAATTGGAAGATTGAAAAATTGAATTCAGCTTTTATAAATATAGTACAAGAAATTTATTTCATTAATTACAACCATTTGTTTTTTTTTTCTTTTTCACCGAAATATTTTTGTTTTCTTTACTTGATTTTATATCTATTTAATTTTACAACTTCTCTAATTAAAACTAACTTAGACTTTGATTCCATATATATTCCTCGTTAGAAAATTTAATAAATCTAATGTTTCGTACACTTCATTGATTTGGTCCATCACTATTCGTGAAAAGAATGAAGGAGAAATGAGTAGGAATATATAATTAAGCTGATAGGAATTAAAGAGAGATGACATATAAATGTGATATTTTTATCCAAAGAAGAAAGCAATCTCTCTTTAATTTAATATATTGATGATATCTCTTAAGACAATCAAATAAAGATAGGTTAAGGAAAGTGAATAAATTAGTTGATTGTGAGTTTTTCCTGTTATATCTTTTTTTTTTTTTTGATTCGAGGAAACCTCACCCTCCCGGAAAGCGCACTTTGTGGGCCCAGATGAGGGAGTAAAACCCCGGCTGTCCTAGGCTCTTACAAGAGGTGCACGCCCTGACTCGAACTCGAGACCTGCTGTGCAGATCTCAAACCCTTTACCATCACGTTACGCCCCTTGGCCATCAAACCCTTTTCCTGTTATATCCTTCTAGAGAAAAATAGAAATGCGGCCAATTTTTCTTTTTAAAAAAAAAATGGAAAAACCTTCAACAAATCCTAACTCTTTGCTAAAAAATATCCTACATTTTTCTGTGTTCTTGTTCTGACTGGAGCGATTGAGTTCTAGATGGATGATTTTTGCTTTTATTTATGAAAAAAGTGAAAATTCTTTGTTTGTTATATTTGGTGGCTGATAAAATGATACTTCTATTAAAAAAAAATTATTTAAGAATAAGATTAATGAGCGTATTTTATGTTAAATTAAAAGTGTGGGTGAATGTCAAATTAATATCAAATAACTAGTGATTCACGTGTTTTTATGATATTCAAAACCTTCTAAAAACTCTATATCACATTACAAAGAAATAAGTTTTTCTTTGTGGCTTATTTAGTGAAAAGATGAAGCTAATGATGGACCCACAGGGAATCCAAGCTTTTACAATGAAGAGGTCCTAAGTAAAGTGAAGCTTGAACTTAAATATATACTCGACTCGTGTTTCAAGCTGAAACTGGGCATGGGATTTAACTTATTATAATTAATTTTTTGAGCCGTAAAAGATTAGTTTTTGGGCTTAGGTTTATAATTCTATGACCCATAAATAATTATTTTTTCTAACATATGTTTTGTCCAGTCCAATCTATAAATGTTAGAACATAAATGATCTCTTTTAAAAGCATTTTATGCAAACCTAAACAATTGTTTTAGCTAAAAAAAATCATATTTATGGCTAAAATATTCAAGTTTAATTCAAAATTTATAGTGGTTAATAAAAGGTGATAGTAGTGGAAACTAATTTTGGAATTAAATTTTTAGGCTAGAAAAGATTATTTTTCTGGCTCAGATTTGAGTTTATAATTTTTTTAACCTATGAAGAATTATTTTTTCCAATCCATGTTTTGTCCAATTCAATTAATGAATGTTAAAACTTGAACATTCTCTTCTAGAAGCATTTTTGACAAACCTAAATGGGTTTTTCTAGCTAAAAAAATAGATTTATGACCAAAATGTTTAGGTTTAATTAAGGATCTATAGTAGCTAACAAAAAGTTTTTTTTTCCAGATTTTACACACTTTTTCTCACCATATTTTTAGTGTTTTTCTTCTCAATTTAAGCTTTTTTTTCTCTCCTGAATCTAAAGATTATGTTCTCTTTGTTGAGAGATAATTAAATCCATCAACTTTGGTTCATAGACCTTGTTTAGAAATGCATATAAAGAAGGTGGTGGTGTTGGGATCTTGAGAGACTTATTTTTTAACAAGGTTTTTTTTTCTTTTTTTTTTCTAGATTTTACACATTATTCCTCATCACATTTTTAGTGTTTTCTTCTAATTTTAAACTTTGTTTTTTCTCTCAAATCTAGATCTTAAGATCACTTTGTTAAGAGATAATTAAATCCATTAACTTTGTTTCATAGACTTTGTTTAGAAATGAATCAAACTAGGTGGTGTTGTTGGAATCTTGAGATACTTATTGAAAACATCCTAGTTGCACTAAGTGAGAGGCGATAAAGTTGTATAAACAAATGATTTATCCCTGATGATAATAAAAGCTTTATTATTTTAAAGTGTTTCAACAAGTAAGTATCCTTCTTTATTTTTAATAAACATAGATATTTTATATTCTTAGTATGCATGTTAGGACTTTGATTTGAAATCAATTGCAAGTTTGAATATATGCTTAATATACATGCTAGAATTCTATCATTATATTTGTGTTGAAAGCATATTTTCCATGATATACATGTTTAGAAGCTTATAGTCTAAACTTGTATTTTCTCTAATCTTATCTTTGACATCTAATTTGCTTAGAATGGTTTTTGTCTTGTTAAACTAAGAAATCCTTGATCACTAGTTTAATTAATCCTAATATATATTTTTAAGAATTATAAACTTAAGGCTTTATTTTTAGCATGTTTTTACTTGTGCCTATGCTATTATGTATGGTTTTCTCATACATAACTAGTCTTGAAAAATCTTATCATGTGCTTTGATACATGTTAAACATACAACTAAAAAATTAATTTACACTGACAAAAAATTTTGTTTGTGTAAAAGTTATATTTCCATCAGTATAAAAATCACTAACGGATATACCAATGGAAACGTGTCATCGGTGAGTGTCTCGTTGGGGATTTTAGATACGTCAATAATTTCATTGGTGATTTAAATACCGATAGAAAAACCAAAAGAATATTTGTATTAGAGATAAAAATAAGCACCGATCATTTTTTTGTTGGCCTATCCATCAGTAAATATTATTGATGGGACTCCGATGGACAAACCATAGATAATAGATCATGTATCACTAATGAATTGATTGACATAATCACCAACATACAAGTTTTGTTGGTGAATCCATCGATCTATGTCAAAACAGTTTGTAACTCTTTGTAATTATTCGAGAAAATTAGGCTTATTTTAGTGACATAATCACCAAAAGAATTTTTAAGTACATCGATGATTTCTTTAGTGTTTTAGTAATGTCTTTTTCTAAAACATGCATATTTGGATCAAATAATTTGACATTAAATGGTCAATTAAACAACTAAATTAAATTGAAGAGCATATTTTATATTATTAATTTAACAGTGAAAATTAATAACAAATGTCTATATAAATAAAAAAAATTTTGGAGCTAAATGTTAAGGTGGAGGTAGAGCAAGAGGAGAATATCATAAAGGTTCATAAGGGGAAGGATAATGACTAGACAAGTATGTCATTATCTCCTCCCATTGCTTCCTACTTCATTCTTTATATCACATCTCTGTTTTGGCCATTAGATTTTTAACCAACTCTTGAACAGCTAGTGATGGTTGCCTCGGGCTGAATTGTGGGGTGCCTATAGTTGAGACACTGCAACATGACTTCATATCTTAAGTCGTATTCATACAAATATCATTAACCTGATTTTTATCAGGTCCACTAGTTGATACAACCTCTAACCACAACTCCAGATCGTATTATGAAGGGGTTGAAAAGTCCTCTCTATATTTGGCATGCATGGTGGTGTTATGTTGTTCCTACAAAAAAAAGTAAAAAATATCAAAAATAATATACAAAAGATTTCAAAGTTTACTTCAATAAATTTCCCAACTAGGTTGTCTATAAATTTTTGCATTATTTTCTGTCTATCCCTCCTTTACATGTGTGTTTCCATATATAACTCCAACGGAGTTAGCTTGCTCACAAGCTATGTAGCCTATAAAATAAATCATTAGTTAAACACTATCATAAATAATCACTACCATTTCAAGAAAAAATACTTAGAAATAAAACAAGCTCTTACTAAGCACGTTATATGGTTAATAAAAGGAAATGACCCACTTATATACTTGCTAATGAAATCGCAAGTCTCCTCGTTTCTATTTGTGAACTCATTTTGTAGCGGCTTCCTAAAACCCTCTAACATCAAGAACTTTAGATATTTCTCTCAATTATTCTCAGTGATTTATGGAGGTCTAAAATTATTTCACAACTCAAAGTCATCTATCTAGACTCTTTTTTTAGCATAAGTGTGTGCATCGTACCAAAAATCATGCAACCAATAAAACTATGATATCTAATTAGTATTTTTCATTGTTTACTTTATACTTTGATTATTGAATGTTATTTAGTGCCAAATTTTCAAGATTGTATCATTTAATTAGTAGGAAGCCTTTAGTTTATTATTTGTTGCAATGTATTGTCATGTTAGATATCAAATTCGTAATTGTTTGATCTATCTAATCACTAAAGCAACTAAGATTTAATAATTTGTTGCGTTAGAAAATAGTAAATCTTAGGAAGAGTTTTTGACTAAGTTAAATCCAAGCGTTTGTGCTTATGTTGTTTAGCTTCATCAATCTCTCTAATTTTTAAGGCTCCTCCTAGATTAAATTTAAGCTCTTAAGTTGTTTAGTGGTTAGGGTTAATTAAATTGCTTGTTTTCTAATTGACTACAATTGAGAAGAGATGAAAAAATAATTCTAATGATAAATATTCAAAGTGTGAATTGATATATATATATTAATGATCAGTTATAAAAGACCTAATAGTGGATGTTGACTTAGATCAAGGTTTGTTCTTTTGATTGATTTCAATATTTGAATTTGAGTTGTTTCTTAGTTATTTTTCTTTTATTTGTTTTTGATATACCCAAATTCCATTGTCTTTGTTCTTGTAGCACAATATTAGGCTAGATAGTCTCCGTAGGAAGGATCCATACTCGCACTACTACATAATTTGTTTCTTTGAGAATAAAAAAAAAAATGTTGAATTCTCTTAAGCACTAATGAATTTAAGAGTTGTTCAATGCCAAAATAAACACAACAATGAGAGTAAAAGGAAATACCTGAGTAGAGAACTATGTTAGTACTATTATCTTGGTTTACATAAAAGGTTGAACAATTCAAGACATCGCGTTCACTATTTAACAGAATACATCTGAAAAGTAAAAAGCTAAAAGCTATCTATCCGGATGTAGTGATCTACTAAATCGATATCTTTAAAAAACTCTTCAAGTCATTTTCAAACTAGTAAAACAATTTCACAATTTCCATTTATACGGGGAATTGTTAAAAAAATATGTTTAATAACATGATTAATGGGCACACATAGATATTTTATATTATTATTATGCATGCTAGGACTTTGATTTGAAATCAATTGTAAGTTTGAATATATGCTTAATATGCAAGCTAGAATTTTATTATATTTGTCTTGGAAAATGTTTTTCATGATATTTATGTTTACAAGCTTATAATCTAAACTTGCATGTTCTCTAATTTTCTCTAATTTAGAATAGTTTTTGTTTTCTTAAACTAAAAAATCCTTACTTACTAGTTTAATTAATCCTTTTTTATATATATAAATAACAACTTCAACATTTTTAGCTTTAGGTTTTCACATTTAAGAGAGAGAACATGAGGGTTTTATTTGCTTTAAGAAAATCAAAGTATGTTTCTAAATAGTATTCACTAGCCTTAATGCCCACGCTTCACCACAATGCTAGACAATTATTTTCTCTTGTGTAAAAAATAAAGTTCAGCTATTGCAAGTGACACGACCAAAGAGTTGATGCCTTATCCCAAGTGTAGGAGTGTCAAAGTAATAAATAACCCGGCAAGACCGGGGTCGAACCACAGGAAGGTCAAATATATATATATAAGGTTAGAGGGTCCACTAATGGTATTAGAAATAAGTATAGTATAAACTCTTTTTATTACGCAATTGGAAACCACACACAAAGAAGGTTCCAATCGAATGATTTATCCTTAATAGTTCATTATAAATTTTTAACATGATCATATTAATTATCTTATTTTAGCAACACCATAATTTTAAATATTGTCAGGAATTTATGATGCTAACTTATATTAACAACAAATAAAGTTCCTCTCATAACAATGATGTCGGCCGAAGAATATGAAGGATCAAACATTTGATATACCAAGTGTTATACAACACAAATCTAGATTAACCATTTAACAAGCAAGGTATTAAGAATTAGTAAGATAAAAAGATAAGACATGTTAATAACAAATTTTCTTGGATATAAACATTGAAATCCATGTTGAGTTTATATTATACATATTCTAACACCATTAGTGAAACTTTTTCACTTTGACATAATTAACTTAGCTAGACATAATGGAGAAGAAGAATAAAAATAAACAAGATAAGAACATAATTATGATATAAGTTAACTAAGAGTAGTAAAGAAAATAAAACGCATAAACAAGAGATTAATGAAAATAAAACATGAAATAAAATTTAAACATTATAAAGAGAGAAAGCAAGCAAGAAAATGATCATGATCTGAAAACTAAGATGCCTAAATGTATGACAAATGCCTCCTTTTATAGGCCAAAAAGAACTATTCATTTGGTAGTTAACTATTGAATTAGTGGCCAACTAATGACTTAGTGGACTTGGTGGTTTAGGTATGGATTTGTTTTCTGGACGAAATGATATTTTCACAATCCGAATTTGGCAAAGTGGTCTTCATTAAAGTTATAGGAATCTGTATAAGCTTTCCACCAAAATAAGAATGAGCTCATTTGGACTTCTAGAACCCGAGATATGGACTGAACACTGAACAGTGTCTGGGCTGCAGGACAGATTCAAACTTCTTTTTTTATGCTAAGATTTGGACTCCAAAACGGCCGAATTGATTCTTGAACTCTCTTGAATATTTTAGGCCTATGTCTTAGCTTTCTATCCATATAAATCAGACTGAAATCCAAGATCTACAGCTCTAGATATGACCCAATGATTGAATAGTGTTCTAGTTTGAATTTAACCAGCATCTCTTTTCCAAGCTTAGCCCTTTCTTTGTCCTTTCACTTTCAATAATTACTCACATCAATCAATCCTTTGAATTGTGAGATATGTCTGTATTTAAAATAAGCATTTACCATAAATTAAAGCTACCTTATATTATCAGACTTGTTATTATAAAACATGCTTAAGTTAGGGAATTTAATGATACTTCAAGTGCAATATGATGATATAAAGCCTGAATGAGAATGCACTTTTAAGTACTAATCAGCAAGCCTGTGTTTTTTTTTTTAAATAGGTGACCCGACTAGGTTGAATAAACTGATTTTAATTCAATTACACAAAAAGAAATAGGAAATGACAGTAAATCGATCCATATCTTATTAAATATAGAAGAGCAAGATGGTTTAAAAAAGGACATAAAAAATTGGTTCCAGTCAACCCAATTTAACATAAAAACTTGCAATCTCATCAATGAGGGTTGAGCTAACTCAGAATATCCCGTCAAATATATGGTCCAGTTCATCAGATTCGAATAATCTAATAAAAAAAATAAACTCTTATTTTTTAAAATATAAAAATATGATAATTTTTCAAACTTGTGACCTGCGTCATTAGACTTGAAGTACCTAATATGGAAAAAACATGAAATCCAATTCACAATCAATCAAATATTGAAAGATAAAATTAAAAAATAATTTTAATTATATAAAAGGATTTAAAAAATAGCAATTAAAAGAATGAGGATCAAATTGAAAAACAAAATTAATTTTTTATTTGATTGAAGGGTGAAATTGAAAAGAGAAATTATTTTAGCAAAAGGATAAAAACAAGATCAGAAGAATGAGGATTAAAATTGACATAAAAAATAAAAACAATGTTTTGATTGAAGGGTGAAATTGAAAAGAATAATAACTTTTACAAAAAGGCTTAGAAAAAAAATTAGAAATCAAAACAATGAGGAAGAAATTGAAAAACATAATACCACCAATTAAAATTCAATGATAAAATTAAAAATCAATAAAACTTTTACAAAAGGGCCAAGTAAAAAAATTAGAAATCAAAGAATAAGGACCAAATTGGAGCATATAATATTTGATAAATAAGTGGGATTGAAGGATGAAATTGATAATAAATAAAACTTCTACAAAAAGACCAAGACTAAATATTAGAAATCAAAAGAATTAGGATTGAAGTTGAAATACTAATAAAAAAGAGGGCCAATCGATAATTTTCTGGAGGGAAATAGAAAAGAAAAAAAATAAGACTCATTAGCGACAAACTAGACCACCACCAAAGATACGTGTCGTGCTGATAGGAAGAGGACATGACAACGCTTCCAACAACATGGCAAAATAGTGTTTTTGAACAATAGGAGGCAGTGCATGCACGGCCTGAAGGGCATGGGCACCTCCCACGCATCCACCTCTTTGTTTTCTTTATTTAGTCAAATATAAAATTGTACATGAGCTAACTTGATAATTATGAAAAGACCAGAACAACTCTCTCCTCTTGCAGCTTTAATTTTTTTAGGGTATTTTGATCATTTCACTATACATTTTAATTGTTTATTATTTTTATATTTGATCAAATATCAAATTACCCCTCAACTTAATTATAATAATGAAAACACCATTTTGAAAATACAAAAAAATACCCCTTCGATCAAGTTTAATTTTTTTTGCTTTCAATAGTGTTTTGATCATTTTATTATGCAATTACTATGGAAAAATACTTATTTTTCCTTGATTAATTTAGAAATAACAAATAAACCATGTGAAAAGACTTCAATACTCTTGAAAGCATTGTCAAGTTTTTTGGGTGGAAGGGTAAAATTACCATTACACTATTCTAGTGTTCATGGATCTTGAGCTACGGTGTTTGTCCGAAGAGTTTTAGTTTCTTTTAATTTTCATTAGAAGGGAGAGGTCGGGGTGGAAAATGAGTATTTTAAGTGTAAAGAATGGTTGATTTCCTAGAAATTAATTAATATTTGATGTGGAAGGAGGTGGAGGTTGTGGTAGATGTCATATTAATGAATTGAATTGGTGAGGGACTAGATTTTCCTTTTCCCTAATATTAGGAGTTTTATTTTGATGTGTACTCTTAACCAAAAGCAAAAATTTAGCAGAGAATAGCTAACTACCCGTGCTATGCAGCTGGTAGGATTCCAAGTTAAGTTTCGATGTAAAAGAAAAGTATGCAAGAATTGTGAAAGTGTTTTCTTGCATCATGATAAATTTTAATTAAGAATTGGATAGTCAATATGTGTGTTTAATAAAATAAAATGCAAATTATATAAACCGAATAAATAATAAAATAAATTATTAATAACACTAATCAAAGAGTAAACTAGGAAGCTAAAAGATAAATACACAAAAAGATATTTGATTTTCCAAATTGAGGTGCTCTTTAAGATTTTCCTTTATTTAATTATATGAAAATAAAAATGAATTTATAATAATTCAAATTATGTAGAAAATATTTTAAATGTTATTATAAATTATCTTTTTCTTTCTTAATGTAATTTCTTTTAGCCAAAAATATATATTTATTTAACTATGTCATTAATTGCATAGAAACTATAAGTGATTAAAAGAAATGTCCAAAAAACTTTAAATGATTGCAAATAAGTATAAAAAATGGTATCTCATCAAAACCTTTTTCCCCTTATTAATGTTTTTTATATATATATATATATAATGTTTTTATTGGAAGTTTTGTTTTTAAACAAAAACTTATCATATCTTAAAATTCAGTTTTAATAAAAAATAATAAATTAATAATTTTGAAATAAATGTATAAAAAATATAACTATATTAAAATTTTGAAAAATTATAGAAAAATATTTATAGTAAAAATTAAAAAAAAAATATTTTATCTGTATTAAGAACAATATGCACATTAGGTTCATATATAATTATTTAGAAAGCAATTGTTAATATTACCATGAAGGACACTGACATTATTGGAAAAAATGGCACAAATGGATATTTATTTAAAAAGAATTTAATTATAAAATGCTAAAACAGAACAAAATTCAATGCAAGGCGTGAATGGGTTGAATATGCATGCTTGACCCACATGCAAATACAAATGAGCCGGGGTCTAGGAACGAAGGCCTACATGCATGTTTTTTTTCTTTTTAATTCTTAATGTTATGGACAGTGCGTTGCATGCATTGGTTGACGAATCATCATATGTCATCTTTTTCGATGGGATCCAAGTTTTTGGATCAAAAAACCCATATTCCAACCATTTTACACCAAAAAAAATATGAAAAACCCTTGAACCTTTATAGCACCATTTCAAACAACAAAACATGTTCTAATCATCCTATAAACACAATATCAAATCAAATAAAAAAGACTTCTTCAACTTCGATCTATTACTCCCAGCATCAATGAAGATGGAAATCACTTCCATTGAGTTTCTCTCAAAGATGAATTCATAGACATCAAAATCAAAGTATTGATAGCCAGAATCCAGACACCAAGAGCTTTCTCGATCTCTCCTTAAATTTTATCAATGATTTTCTCTCTTCAAAATAAGAAATTTCATTTTTTCTTAGGAAAAAAAAAAGACAAGGGAAACCTATAAATATAACCTTACAAATTATATCATTTTTCAATTATACCCTTCTATAAAAAAAATCAATCAATAATAATCTTTAGTTTGTTCTTATTACCTAACATATTTTTTTCACCATTATTTTCATTGAAATCAACGATCCCAAGGAAAATATGAGATAGTTTTAAAATTAATTGACAAAAATATCCTTTTAAATATATATAATAAAATCCTTAATTAAAAAAAATTGATTCTCATGCATGCCGCACATGATAATTTTACTATATAAACAAGCTTACTTATATTTGAATCCCTACATCAACATACACTTGTTTTGTATTTTATTGATTTAAAGTTGGCATGACTTGTTCGACCTCACAAGCTAAGAGCAAATTAGTCGCCATGTTCAAATGTTTATCTACTTTTTAAAAAAATTCATGCCATCATTGTTTTAACCTCAACCTAACTCGAGCTTAAATGTGAAATATTGAATTGTCAAAAGATTAAATTGTAAAAACAATCTTAGAAATGAAAAGAAAAGATGAGAATACATATACTGACTCAAGTTAACAAGTAAATTTTATGACCTGGTAATGGATACGACCATAATGAGTTAACCTGATTGGACAAATTTTTATCTTTCTTTTCCTTCTCGTATTCTCTTCTCGGTTGGGTTTTGATTAGATCTTAATTTACCTCGAGTTGGATTAAATCTAAAACTAAATTGAAGATTTATAAAAGAAATAAATTTGAATTTTAAGAGATAAATAAATGTTGAAGGATCAAACTGGAAAAAAAAAACATGAGCATAAATAAAGGGAAAAATAATCAAGCAAACTCGGGAAAATATTGTAAACCTAGGTTAATTTTCAAAACCCACAACCCATGAAACTCTAAACCCGAGTTCAACTAAGAAGTTTAGTTTTCAACCAATTTAATGTTGAAAGATGAAATTGAAAAAAAAAAATTATAAATCATTTCGAATAAAAAATAGTAATCAAAAGAACATGGATTGGATCTGAAAGTAAGAAATTAAAGGGTTGTTTTGGTAATTTGGAGGTTAGGGAGCAGAAATCGAGGAGGAGAGAGAAAATAAGAAAAACAAAAACAAAGGTAGTCAGTGCCAAACCGAAGGTCCTTGCACAACATATATTGCCAGAGATGCAAAGGCCGCCAAGATGATTTGAAGGTTGCATTGGAAGCTATTGTTTGGCTGTTGAAAGCCTTCTTACATGCCGCTTGAATAACATGGACACGTTCCACACATTGGCATCATTTCAAGTTTAGTCTTTTAAAAAAATATAATATCGTCAGAATAACACAGATGTGTTTCAGACATTAGCCATCATTTCAATTTTAGTCTTTTAAAATAATATTTTATAATTTTAAAAGACTAAATTGTCAGCATTCAACTTCATTATAATAATAAAAAAAAAAAACCATGATGAAAATACAAAAAAACCCTTATACGCTAGTTAAAGAAATTTTGCTTTTATGTATAATTTAGTGAGTTTATCATGCTTTAAAAAGTGAATAGCTGAAAAGACCATTTGAGACTATTTTAAAATTTTTTTTAAGGGTATCTTAGTCATTCCACTATGCTTAAAAAGGTAAAAAAGATAAACATGTCCCCGATCAAGCTGACAATGATTAATGGGCCATGCGGAAAGACCAAATTAACTCTTATAGTAAACCCATTGGTTTTTTTATGAAAGGTAAAATGATAATTATACTATTTTGATGAATAATGATTTTTGTCTAGGAACACAATGAATTTGCTTTATATTTTATCTTTTTTTGTTATAAGAAGTAAAAAGATTGATGTATTCTAAAAGACTCGTGGAGAGAATAAGATAGCTGTTGGTTTTTAACTCAAAACTAGTAAGGTTATTTATTTAAAAAAATGTGAGATAATTGTGGAATTAATAGTTTTTTATAGGGATATTTCAAGCATAAAAATAATATATATTGTTTCTGAAAACATGTTTTTTTCTATATTTTATGTTTTAGAAGTACGTGCACAAACTTACTCGAATATTATCCTATCGACATATTTATCTTTATGTTGTTGTTTTTGTTTTTTAATAAAAGATGTTTTTATCCTTCATTATTTGTCTATATCTCTTTATTTCATTACAGTAATCAAATGCTACCTTAGATATTTAGATATGTGTATTTAGGTATCATTTCCCCAGGAGATGTTAGTATGGTATATTAGTGAATAAAATTTAGACCGGTTATGAATCGGATAAAGCAGTATTCATATTTGTTTGAAACCTAGTTTTATCTTTTTAGTTTTTACCTGAAACCAACCTGACTCGAAAAGTAAGAATTCATGAAATATTAATGTATTCGATCGGTTTGAAAGTATACCCATCATGTTGAGGTGAGAATATCATCCCTCCAAGCAAGAATATTGGGGCCTTGGCAGCCGGCAGCCGGAAGCTTATCCTTAGGAAATTGCTTAATTTTGATCAATTGATAATTATAAATGGGAGGGCATTGAAACTTTCCTTTATTAACTAATGAATTGATTGTTTTGTCCCCGCGACGGCTGGGGATTAAACGCTCACCAATTCTTACATAATTCTTAATAGTAAATTAATCCTTAATTCAAACAGTTTAGATTATACAATTCAACCAATCGGCTGTAAGCTTGATTCAAATTAAGGAACTACTAATTATTTGCAGCAATTAATTATTGTCATCCCTCAATATCCTAATTCGTATACTTTTATAGGTCAAACCCTACTCAACTCTCTCATTGATACCAACACCAAATTGCTAGAATTGTATTCAAAGAGGGATCGAGTACTCTCCAAACTTTGGCACCATAATATTAACTGGAAACGAAGTAAGAATTAAGCTATGTGACTACCATGCATGCATTAATCATACCATATCTTACAAAGTAAATGCACTAAAGAAAAAAGGCTCTCTACTTTCATGTTATTTAGTTAGGTTCAAATGTGATAAAGAAGAAAGGTTTTCTACTTTAATGTTGTTAACTAGCTAGGGTTTTGCAATTAGCATTCTTGCAAAAGGAAACTGATTTTGCCAACCTGTGCTATTGGATGCCAAACTCAGTATTAATTACACAGCATGGACGTATTCCAATGGTAGAAACGGTCGACATAAATACAAACTTATCCAAGATTGCCTTGAAAATAAGAAAGACCGATGAATAAGATCCATGCAGTTTGGTCGTTGGTGTCCATCATTAAAGATCCGACCCATTAACTTGAAGCAGCTTACTTTTCATTATATATTATCATAATAATACAAGCTATTATTAATTCAGAATTTCCATATATAGCACAGGACTGCTTGGTTAAAAGGAATTTGTTTCCTTGGGAAGCTTTTTTTTTCTTCTTCTTGAAAGGAAATGCAAGTATTTAGACCCTGTTATTTTGCTGGAAAGTAGTTTCATTTAGGAAAGTCAATTTCAGAAAAGCGAATTATTTTATGATATTTGATAATGTAATGGAAGATAAGTTGAAAAATACTTTCCAGTATTTGGTTATGTCTGGAAAATGAGTTGGAAAATAACTTATTAATATTTTATTTTTTTTTCAAGTTTATTATAATAATGAGAAACAAATCTTACAAATTAAAAAGTTGAATGAGAATGAAATTGAAAAAAAATATAATTAATTATCTCAAATAACATAAATAATAATCAAAATAATAGAGATCAAATTTAAAAAATAAAAAAATTAAAAGATGAAGAAATTAAAATAATAATAATTAACATTTCATAAATTATTTCAAATAAAATAAGTAACAATAAAAAGAATAATGATCAAATTTGATAGATAAAAAATTTCAATTAAAAAAATGATAAGGGAAAAGCAAATAACAATTATAAAAACGAGAACCAAAGTTATATAAAAATTAAATTGTAAGGGATGAAATTGAAAATAAATATTCAAAACAATATATATATATATATATATAATTTGATATAATCAGCAAATAATATGACATTAATTTTTCACAACTTCCGGAAAGTGTTTTCCGTCCAAAATAGAAGGAAAACACTTTCCTGAAAATAAAACCAAATTATTTTTTGACCAGAAAGTGTTTTTTGTTGACTAGAAAGTATTTTCTGTTGACCAACTTTTTTAATGATAAATAAATATAAAAAAATTTAGAAGATAATTGACTGAAAACTACTTTTCAAATTTGCCTCCGATAGCTTGCGGGCTAGAAATTTCTTATTAGAGAAAAAACAAATAGTATGTATTAAATGATTCAGATGGCATAGTCAATTACATCATTTTTTTAATTTTCCCCAATGAGAAAAGACCATTAATTTCGATATTGATGCATTTTAAAAAAAAAATTGTACAAATGCCGGGCAATGTGTAAATGATCTTATCTAAGATGTGATTGAAAATAAACCTAAAGATATATGACCAATAACTATTAAAACCAAAAACTGAAAGAATAAATTAATGCTACCCTATACGACCAACCTACTTCATATAAACACCCCTGATTTTAACCCATTACCAGGAAAAAAACTAATTTTTATCCATTATCAGAAGAAAAAAAATTGATTTTTATATACCTTTCCTTTCTAGAAGGCTTGCTAGCTGCTTACAGCCTTGCAAACCCGAAGGCAACCGATCATTTGTCATCAAGGTCTCCCGCTTTGAAGTTGAACCTTCAAAACGGTGATTAAGATATGATGAGTAAATTATATCCTCGAGCTCCTGTTTTGAAGGAAAAAGAAAAGGTTAAAACAAAGCCTTAATTTATTCTCTCTACTCGTAATCACACCTTTACAAGAGTAGTGATGAAGCTTTAAACTCACTTTACTGAATTTGAGCTTGCTTCGAGGGTACTGATAGCTTATTTTAACCTTATTCCTCTGTTATATTTACAAGTAGATTTGTCGTAAACCTATAGCTTGTGATAATAAAAAGGGATTAAAAAGAGAAGGAGAAAGAGAGAAGAGAAAAAGAATTTAGAACATCTATCATTATTTCACATGGGCATGTTAAAACCATTTTAATAGTTGTTGGTAAAACCACTACTATAAACAGTCATTTCTTCTTCTTTACTTGAGCATCTCATTCTTTTTTCTTCTGAATTGCTTGTGGTGATTCTTTTATGTTCAAAGACATAGGTGAGGAACCTTACTCTTATTCTCTTGGTTTTTCTATTTGCCTTTAAGTATGTCTAGCTGGATAAAAAAAAAAAAACTTTTAGTAGAGGTGACTCTAGAGTTGGTACTTCTGTCAGTAGGAATAGAGGGCTAGATCTTCTCATAAAGTGTATTTGCTTTCTGTACTGACACGACCAAAAGATTGATGTCTTCTCCCAAGTGTAAGAGTGTCGAAGTAATAAATAACCCGGCAAGACCGGGGTCAAACCATAGGGAGGTTAACTGTATAAACTACAAATAAAAAAAATAGATAATAACAAAAAAGAAGTTGAAGAGAGCTTTGAGATGTGATATTGATATAAGGATTAAACAATGATAAAATAATTGTCAAGGTTAAAGGATCCACTAATGGTATTCCAAACAAGTATAATATAAACTCTTTTTATTACTCAACTGGAAACCACACACAAAGAAGGTTCCAATCGGATTATAAATTGTTAACATGATTACATTAGTTATCTTATTCGAATAATGCTAATACTTGTAAATGTTGTCAGGTATTCATGATTATAACTTATGTTAACAACAAATTAAGTTTCTTTCATGGCACAGGTGTCGGTTATACCATACGGTTGGGCTATGAAAGTGCCAAGTATTTGTTGTAGTAAGAGTTATACAACATAAATCTAGATTAACCATTTAACAAGCAAAGTATTAAAAGTGAACAAGATAACAAATACAAAAAATGTTAGTATCAAACATTAAAGTCCATGTTGAGTTTATACTATACTTATTATTACACCATTAGTGTAACCTTTTCACCTTGACATAATAAACTTAGCTAAATATAATGAAAGAGAGAAACATAAATAAACAAGAGAAGAACATAAATAAGATATAAGTTAACTAAGTAAAGGAAAGGAAATGAAAAGTATAAACAAGAGATTAATATAAACAAAACTTAAGCATTATAAAAATATAAAGAAAGAAAGCAAGAACATGATCTTAATCTTAAAACCAAGATGCCTAAATGCATGGCAAATGCCTCCTTTTATAGACCAAAATTCAGAACTATTGATTTGATAACTAATTGTTGAGTGGGTGGCCACATCTTGACTTGGTGACAATCCTTATCTTCTTGTCTGAACAAAACATCATTGTTAACGTCAGAATTTGAATAAATAGTCTTCATGAAAGTTCTAGGATATTGTCTCAGCTTTCCAACAAAAATAAGAATCGGCGTATTTGGACTTCTAGAACTCGAGATATGGGCTGAACACTAAACAGTGTATGGGCTATAGGACAGATTCCAACTTCTCCGTTGTTGCTACAATTTGAACTTGAAAACAGTCCTTTTGAATCTTGGACTTCTCATGAAAGTTTTAGACATATGTCTTAGCTTCCCATACATATAAACTAGACTTAAATCCAAATTCTACAGCTCTAGATATGATCCAGTAACCGAATGGTGTTCCAATTTGGACTGAACCAGCATCTATTTTCTAAGCTTAGCCCTCCCTTTGTCTTCTCAATTTTAGTAGTTAAACTCATCAATCAATCCTTTTATTTATGTGATAGACCTACATTTAAGGTGAATATTTACAATAAATTAAAGGTATCTTATATTATCAGACATGTTATTATAAAGCATACTCTAGTTAAGTAGTTATTGATACTTCATGTGCAAAATAATGATATAAAACCTTGATAAAAATATACTTTTAAGTACTAATCATGTACCTACACCTAATCCACACCTCAACCTCATGACTCATATAAGAGCATTGTAGCTAATAATGCTATTAATCAGCTAATAGCTAACATAAGGGCAGGGTATAATCATAGGACTTCACTTCCCCGTGAAAGGCTAAGTAGAACACCAAAGGTAGCATGTTTAAACTTGTCTATTTCTTTCCGTATCTGGTTTTGTTAAAGATATAATATATCCTACTATAATCTTTTTGGAGGTTAGTTACACCTAAATGTGTGGATGACTATAGAAACTTTTGACAAATACGTACCTAAAACTTAAAGGTCAAAATCCTATTGTTGACCTACTTAAATATTACTATAGCCTGCCTATTTCTATTGAAGATAAAAAAAAAAAAGATATGGCATGATTTTACATCTTTTCTAGGAAAAGAACACAAAATCCATTGAAAGATATTTTTAAGGCAAGTCATTATCAATAAAAAGTTGGAGTGATTAGATCATATAATGTTATAATAGTTTTATAACCTCTACTAAGAAAGTGTGGGGATGTTCTTTAATTTGAAGATTTTTTGTTGCAGATAATGTTACTCCTTGTTTGAGTTCAAATTAGGAGAATGTATTTTGAGATCTTGCTCATAAATGTCAATATTACCTTTTTTGGTTAGCGAAAGGGTGGTACAAGAGATATTTTGTCATATTCCTGGTATTTTATGCTGCATAATTGTTACACTGATATTTATCTATATTGTATACAGGTGGACCCCACTTTTTAAGACGATTAAAGAACCAAAAAAAACAAGCCTCGGATGCCTCATTTTCATTATCATCATTGATGTCCTCTAAAGAGGAAGAGAATAAAGAGTCTCAAGAGAAAAAAATCTCTTAAAAATACAGATCAAAAGGAGGAGGAGACTGCAAAAGAACATGAAGTAGAGGCAATAGGTGAAACTCAACAAGAGAATGGTGAAATGGACACCAATTTGATATAGGAACAGTTGGGAGTAAGTATACTTTATGTTTGAAGAGCAAGAAAAGACGTAGTTCCCAGCCATTTTTTGGCTTATAATTACTAAAAACAAATTTATAATTTTGTATGATTGACTCTTTTTATTTTAATTTCATCATTCAACATTTGATTAGTTGAAATTTGAGATTTGAGGTTTCTCAAATTTGGCGTTTTTGTTCAAATGATTCGAGTCACAAGCTTAACAGGTTAACACGAATAAATTTTTTGTTTTGTTTATGAATTTAGCTTCTTGATTAAGCCCGAGTTTAAGATCTCGCTGGTTATGATTTTGGAAGATTAAATTAAGGTTACTTTTTTTTATATTATTAAATTAGTCAAACTTATTAAACTCGATCAACTTAATAATTTAAGTCTCAAATTTCTTTTACTTCTTTAGAAATCCTAGCATCGCCTTAACTTTGTTCTTCTTACATACAAAATTTTTTATCATGGTCCGTGGTATTGTGTCGATCACTGATATAAGTTTAACCGAGTCATTTTATTTTTATCTTTTTTTAAATTTAGTTTTTTTTTTTGCTTTCAACCCTCGATATTTGGTTCATTATAATTAAGCTTTTTAATTTATTTTGATGTGGATTCCATAGTTTTATCACGATTCACACCCCATATCACGAGTCATATAAGTTAACCACATTATTAGCTCAGGTTAATACAATGTATTGTTGTCTTAATATTTTTTTTAAAAAAAACATCATTTAATATATCATCATTTAAGCATTTTAAAAGTGTTTTTGTCATCATGCATCAAATGTGTAACTTCTTTATAATGTCTTAAAAAAATTTAGGCTGAATTAAAAATGAATCGACTCACAACATATCACTGAGCAAAAAACTAGTTTAAAAGCATGACAAGAAATGTTGTTTAATAGATCATATGCATAATTTCATGGACATCTTACAGTTGAGTTTATCTAATGGATACAGGTATGAATTAAAAAAAAAAAACCCTAATCGAGTTAGGGATGGTATTCTATACGTCAATGAAGCTGCATATTCAATTTTATAAATAAATATAATACAAAGTTGTCACTAACATTTTTTTTCTTGATTTGCTAATATAAAATGCTCTTGTTTTCTTTTTCTTTTTATTTATTTGCAAAGACAATATTATGAATCTCTTTTTAATTTTTAATTTTTTAAAAGATTAGCTATAAATAACCTCTAATTTATATTATATTTAGTGTATATCGATAATGAATAATGCATTTCAAATTTGAAAGTCCAAGACTATTTGAAATTATCATTAATTATTTTGCAATTTATATTCCATATACGGAGGTGGGATGAAAGTAAAATTGAGTTCACGAAGGTGAAGATAGAGAGAGTGGATCCTCCTTTTGGAGACATAAACAGTATTGACAGCGACAAAGACAATTATTATTATTATTATTTTATTATGGAGACATGAGAGCTTCACTCAGCGAATGTCTTATTTTCTGGCGTGAAGAAACGTCGATTTGATTTGGCCATGGCCGCAAAAGGACATTTAATTATTGTTTGGTACCGTTTGGTATCGTAATTTTAATTGATTTTTAAAATGTTTAATTACTTATAAATATATTAAAATAATAATTTTTTTTATTTTTTTAAAGTTATTTTTAATATTAGAACATTAAAATAATTTAAATTAAAACACAAAAACAAACACAGAATAAATAGAAAACCCTAACAGGCCAAAGAAAGATGGGTCGATGAATATTTGCCATGTTGATTCAAAGATTCTATGTGTTTGGAACTATGATAACAATGATAATTCAAAATATATTTTTTTCTTAGAAATATATTAAAATAAAAAAATTATTTTTAAAAAATTATTTTTAACATCAGTGAATCAATGAATATTTGCTACATTAATTCAAAGATTCTATATAGAATGTCTTTGGAATTATAATAATAATGATGGTTCGAAATATTTTTTTAGTTTAGAAATATATTAAAATAAAATTTTTAAAAAAGTTATTTTTGATATCATCAATATGAAACAATAAAAAAATTAATAAAAAAATTCAAAATTTAAAATAAGATGATTTACATCATATTCTCAAATATGTCGTGGCCCATGCTGCTATGTTCTTTAGATTTGTGAGACTTTATGATGACTTTTTTTCATTTCTGCCTGACTAGAATTTAAGGTTCTAACCTCTTGTGTTAGGTCACTTCAATCTATTTTTGCTCCAGAATATTTCCACGGCTGATTGACCCAGATGAAAGCCTAAACTCAATCACCATGAGTTGATTTACATCTCCTTCATTCAAAACAAAGTCAAGCTATTTTTGCATCAGTTGATTTATATTTTTATTCATCATATTATTATCTTAAGTTTAAGCCTTTTTTAAAGAAAAAAAAAACGAAAAGAAACAATTGCAATGGAATAAATTAATTTAGTGTACATGTTGGTAAAATTCCTCCGAAATAGCTCAATAAAAAGTTCTGTATTGATTTTCACCATGTATTTTTCACCGTGTGAGTATACAAACAAGAGAGAGAGAAAGCGTTATGACACCTATTGGTTCAACTTATAAGGTGTTTGAAAGTATAATTACGGTTATTTTTTAAAATGTTTTTTATTTAGAAACGTATCAAAATAATATTTTTTTATTTTTTTAAATTATTTATAACATTAGCGCATCAAAATAATCTAAAAACATCAAAAAAATTAATTTAAAGTAAAAAAAATTAATAAAATAATTTAAAAAAAAACGATTTTAAAATACAAAAACAAACAATACGTAATCCTATAGCTTTTCCTCTGGCTTCTTGATTAAATTAAATAAATATTTATTCTTTTGTATTTTTCAATTCAATGATCACTTAGTGAGACTTTGTTTTAACATACTAATATGCATCTAGTGAAATATATATATATATATATATATATATATATATATATATATATATATATATATATATTCAAATCACATGAAAATATTGGTAATGCAACATGACTTTCATAAATAGTTATCCTCTCAGAGCTTTTTTGGTATTTTAAATCGTATTTTTTTAAAGTATATTAAAATAATATTTTATTTATTTTTAATATCAATACATTAAAATGATTTAAAAATATCAAAAAAACTTAATTTGAAATAAAATATATATATATATATATATATATTTTTAAAGTATTTTTAAATTATAAAAACAAACAGACTGTTAATATATCTGCAATAATTTACTCTCTGAAAATTTTTAGCTGCATGTGGAACTGCCCAAATTAAAATAGAATTAGAGTGATAGAATGAAATGGTAGTATTTATTAATTAATTAAGGGAAATAAAAATACAGAAAAGTAGAAGGATGATTCTGATATTTCACAAAACTTTTTGAAAAGAAAGCGGGTCACGCAAGGGAGGGATGGAATCATGGAGGGAGAGGTTTTTTTTTTTTTTTTTTTTTCTTCTCTTCTCTGGTGGCTAATTAATTTGTTGGTGTTTCCTATGTAATTTCTGGGTGTTGCAATTTAATTTCTTCTTGTTTTTCTTTAAATTTATAGTGCACTGGTGGCTATTTAAATTAGGTTTAGCTGTTAGAGTTCCTTTTATTCCGTTGACATTTAATTTCTTGGTGTTTTTTTATTAAATTCTACGGTGGTGATGGCTCTTTCTTGAAAATGATTTTGGGCTCTAGCAAATTAGCCTTAAAAGCAATTGTGTTTTTTCCTGTGGTCTATTTGCTCTCACACTACACACTTTAAAACACCGACCCCTCCCCCTCTAAAGCAATGAATAAATGAATTCTTGCTGCACTTCTGTAATGCCGACATTTACTCCAAGCTTCCCCATTTCTGCTTACTCCTTGTGATTTTTCCATTCATTAATACATTTTCTGTCCTCAATTTACACTCTTCTTCTACCGATACTTCAACGCAACTCTCTCTCTCTCTCTCTCTACACCCTCCACTTCTCTCCCACCATTAAGGTAAGTTTTTAAAATAACCCCACCTCTCTCCCCTTGTTTCCTTATATATAACGGCCTTAGATGTCCAAACCCACCACCACCAAGTTCATGTTGATGGTGCTAGAGGTGCGAGTCTCGATTCAAGCCTAGCCACTCTCCATTGATCTCTTTCATAATACTACCAATCTCTCTTCTGCACAGATAGAATTAGAAGAGCCCCCTCTTCTCCCCTCAGGTTGGCAAAACTTCCTTGGCATGCACGTGACTCCTTAATTTGAACATGGCATAACTTAGTTTTATGTGACCTTTCTACTAGGCGAAACACTTTCTGTTAAGCTCTTACAAATTCAGTCCAGCTTTTTATCAGTGTTTGTGTGTTGAATTAATCTCTCTGTTTGTGTTTTGTTTCTCAGGCAGGTGAGATATACTACAAAAACAAAAAGTCAAGGATGAGTCGAAGAAATGGTAGCCTCCCAAAGCTTGACCTCAAGCTCAACCTATCACCACCAAGGGTGAACCCGAGAGTGGAGTCCCCAGGCCGGTCGGCAACAGTGTCACCAACATCCCCTCCAAGCTCATGTGTGTCGTCGGAGATGAGCCAGGATGACACTCTCAGATACTCTAGCAGCCCTGAGGCTACATCAATGTTGCTTGTGGGATGCCCAAGGTGCCTCATGTATGTGATGCTCTCTGAGAATGACCCTAAATGCCCCAAATGCAAGAGTACATGGCTGCTTGATTTCCTCCATGATAACAACACCACCACCACCACCATCATGAAGGCAAGGAAGAGCTAGAGTAGTGCTAGCTCCCCTTTTAGCTAGCTCTGCTACTATAAATTAGGCTTATACCCCCCCCCCCCTCTCTCTCGTTGATCTTCTTTTTTTCTCAGGTAGCGCTACTTGCGCTTCACTTTTTAGCTACTTGATTACATGTTACAAGAGCTAAAAATGAAAATCGAAAAAGCGGAGTGCCAGTAGCACTACTTCTCTTTTGTTTCAATCTCTTTTAATCGTAGATCAGAGTATGTACCGTGTGGGCACAGAGTGGTGTCTCTGTTTCTTCCTGGGTTCCATCTTAAGCAGAAGAGAATATAAACGAGTTAACAGCACCTGCTGCCCAAATTTTCCTATCAAATGCCTAGAATTCTCTGATGTCCTCTCTCTCTCTCTCCTATAAATAACTCCCCCCCCCCCCCCCCCCCCTCTCTCTCTCTCTCTCTCTCATCTATTGATTTTTGGGTTTGATATCAATACTCTGTATCCAAACACAGCAAGCCGCATCCACAATTCCTTGTCATTCAGTTCCACTGAGATTTGTGAAAGTACTCTACCGTTGATGGTAGTGGGCATGACTCGAGTCCAACATAGTTATGAATACAAGCCCATGCCATGGCCAGGTGATCTTTGTGTTGCAAGGAATTAAAATTAAAATTAAAAAAATCCTAAAACAGAGAACACTTTTATGGTGTCTAAATTCATTGTGGATGGCACGATATTATTTTTATGATCCTCTTTGCTATTTCATTCTCACACCAGATGTTTACATCGATTCGTACGTTATAATTTATATTTATTTACACCGCATGGACAAGGTAACTAGAAGTGCTTTAATATGTGAATTAAATATCAATTTTATATATAAAAAAATATTTGTTTATTGTTGGGAAAATTGAGAAAACAAGGAACAAAATTAACAAAAAAAAAATAAAGCATTTTATTTTTACTTCTCAAGAGATACAGGAAACTACAATTTATCCCTGAAATTTTATTTTTTTACATATTTGATAATTTTATGCTTCAGTTCTAAATTTTATTTTGTTTATATTTTGATCGGGAGAAATAAAATTGTTGAAAAAAAAAAGAGATAAAAAATATTCAATCCAGCACATTTCAGTAAAAAAAATATTAATTTTAATGTTAATAGATTTATTTTAAAAATGAAGTTATATGGGTATGATTTGGAATTTTTATGTTGCTAGAAAAATAAATCTAAACTTCAGGAGTTTTTATGAATGAGCTTATTTTTCTTATTGAACCAGTTTTATATTATTTTGGTGTTAAAATAGGTATGCTAGGGTTTTTATGATTTTTTTAGGTGTTTTTAAATTAAAAAAATTAAAAATTAAGTTTTTTTTTAAATTAAAAAAAAAATCAAATCTAGCTTTCTTGCCATGAGATGTGGTTAGAATTTTTTATTATTATTAATATGGGTGTTCGAGCCAATTTATAAGTACCTTGATTAATCTCACGGATTCTAAAATTAATGATTATGTTAATTTTTAATAGTTCTTAAAGAATTTAAAATTATAATTATTAAAAAATAAATTTAAAACCTAACTAATTAAGTTGAGTTAATTTACAGATATTCTTGTAGACTCTTATTTTAAACTAAGCAAGCGGTACAATCCTTATAGGTACAGCACAAGGCCTCTTTTAATATTACCCTTTAAATTTTTAATTTTTTTAACAAATTTATTATGAATAAAATAATTAAAATAATATTTTAAATATTAACAACTTTGATCAAAATCTTCATATAATAATATAGTTTTATAATAAGTTTAACAATTACTTTTTAAGTTATTATATATGAATCTAATTTGCAAGTTTTATAAAAACTATTTTCATAAATATTAAATGAGAATAAAATATCTAGTTTGTTATTTTTTATTATAAATTTTTACATATTTTTCAAGATTAATTGTACCTAGGTATTATTTTTTTTATTTAAACTTGCTTTTTAGATAATGATAAGTTTCTTATTAAGAAAACAATGATTCTTATAAAAAAAATCATATGTTTATATAAAAAGAAATTAATTAAAAAAAGAAGTTTTAATTGAAGAGATGTATTTTTTTCCTTCTTGATTTGATTTAGAAATTTATGATTATTTATTTTAATTAACCTTTCACCATGTGACCATGACACATAAGCCTCCAGAAACAGAGGAGGTGCTTTAAGTTGATACATTCTACACCCTTGAGGCTTAAACTATACTTAGTAATTTCGAAGAATTCTCTTACACTCACAATCCCAATATATATATATATATATATATATATATATATATATATATATATATATATTTGGAAGTGACTAATTTATGAAACGGTAAATCTTTCTATCCCCATGTACACAATCGAGTTCCACTCTATGAAGAAGCTTCTATCGGTTTTTTTTTTTGTTTTGAGATGCATGAATTTTCATTAATTATTTAAATTTTTATCTACAGGGGTATTTAAAAGTACGGGAGCATTGTTTTTTAAAATATTTTTTTAAATACATTAAAATAATATATTTTTTATATCAATACATCAAAACGATTAAAATATATAAAAATATAATTTTAAACAAATAATAAATTTAAAATTTGACAATTTTTTATTTGAAACACAATTTCAAATAGAAATACAATATATATGTCAAATGAAGTCACGCATATGTAAAGCATAAATGAAGCTTCAAAAGGCTTTGTATAATTTGAAGTAGATGAAGAGGGTGGTTCTAGCATTCAAACAAGGGTGGCCATATGAGATTTGATAGGCCATTAAAAACACATAAATGCAAGAGTAATTGAGACAGTTGAGAATAATGAAGGGTATTACGTCAGATGATAAATACAAATTTAATTCCACCTTCATCACTGTCTTTAATTTCTGCGTTTTATTTTCTTTAGCTTTCCTTTTCATTACTAAATCTACTCATCACTCACTGCATGCAGCCTCTCTGGTGACATCCTCTCATTTTGGTAGATCCTCCTTGTGTCCATGTTCTCCCCATTCAATTCTCCTCTCTCCCCTTTTCTCTTCGAGCCCTCCTTCCTTTACTCAACGTGTACGTACGTACGAGCTCTTTAATCTCTCTCATGTCTCCCTCTTTCTCATGTTGTTAGTGTTGAGATTTTAAATTACAAAAAAAAAAACATGGGGAAAATGCAGAAGACTACCTAATCCCATGTTAAATACCCGGTATTTAAGACATTGTAGTAAGAGATATGGCAAGGGAGTCGTGTTCATATCCTCAACTATACCGTAATAGCTTTATTGCGAGGTTGTCGACAGAACCTTAAAAAAAAAAAACAGAGTCAGATAATTTAGCCTAGGTCGTGCAGTGCATACATTAGAATGATTCAAGGAATTCCATGTAATGGTGTCGCAAATCAAAGGCATAAACACGAGAGAGCCCGCGTTCAAAAATGAAAGCAAGGGACCACAAGCACATTAAGAAGCAGATAATTAATATTTAAGGATAAGTGTATGGATTAAAGTTTTAATTATAAGAAGAATGGCCGTGTAAAATGAGATTTTTAACGAAAACGAGTAATTTTTTTTATCTAATTGGTGGGTCATATTAAAATCTTACAATCATGTTGTTCCTTGAGAAATTAATTAACCTTTAATGCTAGTTAAGGTCGGGAAAAATAATCTAAATTAAACACAAAAGATGTTGTTTTGAGATTTTATATATATATATATATATATATATATATATATATATATATATATATATTCCTAGTTATTTTCATATAATTATTTTTATTTCCGTGGTTGTTTTGATTTATTCTCTCCATTACAACCTAGATCGATGGGTTTAATCAGAATTTAAACTTGAAAGCATATTTTTAGAATACATTTGATATTATAAATTAATATTTGAGAAACCCTTATATTTTTCATTATACCTTGCGTCATATGCGCAGTTTAAACACCTAGGGGGTTAATTAAGTGGCTTATACTTTATGTAGGGATCGGGGGAAGACCACCATTAACAAATTTTGAAGCAGTAAATGGCAGGCCAAGCTAGCACTGGAAGTGTGCGTATAGGACCTGCAGCCATTCAATATCAGTATAAGCTCAGTGGAAACAACGGAATAATATAAATTATATATCGAGAATTTATTTAATAGTTTAAGTTTTTCGGTTGAGATTGTTTTTTAATATATATCAGAATTTTGATAATCAAGTGATTACGAGTTCAAATCTCATTATATCTTATTTATTTGTTAAAAATTAAGTATAAAATGACGTGGATCTAAGAAATTTTCAAGTTTAAAGAGTTTTCACTTGAAAGAGTGTGATAGAAAATAATATATATATAAATTATATCATAAAACCTCATCGAATAACTTAAATTTTTAAATTGAGATAGTTGTTTTAAAATATAAAAAAAAATTATTTCGATTGTATTTACCGTAAGCTATGACTTTTTTTCTTTTTTTTTCCTTTCTTTCGACAAATAGCCAACCTGCAGCTGAAAAAGATTCTTCCATATTATCCCATATCTAGTCAAAGGAGTGAACAAGAAGACAAAATCAAGCATTTAAGGACTCCATTAAAACATCTGACAGAGCATTTAATCAGCATCTAGAAAACAAACTTGGTGTATAGTATTTTTATTATAAGGGAGGCACCCCCTTTTCGCTTCAGTTAAGCAAGCATTAATCCTTCGGGCAGTTCTCAAAGCCCATGCAGTTATCAAAATTTGGTGCTCCGGTGAAACTGAAAAACTTGAATCTATAATGGGTTTGCCTTTGGTTTCAAGCTCACGACACCTGCTATATCATGGCAGTTCTGTGAAATCCATAGAAGGTCTGATTTCTGAACTTCATGGCTGAAGAAGTATTTTGCATGGCAACGCAGAAGAGACCAAGAAAAGGAATACTTCTTTAGGTTATGTTTATTTTCTAAAATTCATTTTCTGAAAAATCACTTTCCAAACTTTTTTGTGTTTATTTAACATTGAAAAAGTTGGTTAATGAAAAACACTTTACAGTCAAAGAAAAATTTGGCTTGATTTCTAGGAAAGTGTTTTCCTGAAAAATTTGAGCGGAAAACACTTTCCGGAAGTTGTGAAAAATTTAGAAATGTCATATTATTTGCTGATTATATCAAATTTGGTCCTTAAACTTTTGATTGCTATATATATTTTGTTTTGATATTTATTTTTCAATTTCATCTCTTAAATTTAATTTTTATATTAACTTTGGTTCTTATTTTTATAATTGTTATTTGCTTTTCCCTTATTATTTTTTTATTGAAATTTTTTGTCTATCAAATTTGGTCCTCATTCTTTTGATTATTACTTATTTTTTTTGAAATAATTTATAAAATGTTAATTATTATTATTTTAATTTCTTCATATTTTATTATTTTTTTAATTAGATTTGATCTCTATTATTTTGATTATTATTTATTTTTTTAGATAATTTATGAAATTATATTTTTTTTCAATTTCATTCTCATTCAACTTTTTAATTTGTAAGATTTATTCCTCATTATTTTAATAAACTTGAGAAAAATAAAACATTAATAAGTTATTTTTCAGCTAATTTTTCATAACATAACCAAATACTGGAAAATGTTTTCCAACTTATTTTTCATTACACTATTAAACATCAGAAAATAATTCACTTTTTTAGAATTCACTTTTGCGGAATTTATTTTTCAAAAAAAAAATTATTTTCCATCAAACAAACGAAATTTAATTAAAAAAAAAAAACTCACCTTCCATAACACCACAAACCTAATAAACAGCTCTAAACCAAGAAGAGCTTTCCAATTTCTAAATAATGGGTGATCTGAGTTCATTAACATACAGCATCAGAGAATTGACTAAGCCCACCAGTCGGGGTAAAGGGCTATCATATTTGAAATTTGAGGCACATATACCGATAACCACTCTAGTTCAACCAAAAGAAAAGAAAAAAAAATAACTAGGGGTGTTCAAAAAAACCAAAAAACCGAGTAAACCGATAAAACCAATAAAAAATTAACAGAAAAAACCGAACCGAAAAATAAAACCGATTAAACCGATTAGATTATGTAGGAAAAACCCCGGTTCGGTTCGGTTTTCGGTTTTGTAGTGTAAAAACCGGGTTAACCGGACCGGACCGGACCGGTTCAAAAATTTCGGTCCCTAGTATAAATAGAAAATTTGATCGAGCCGCGCCGCACCCCTCTCTTCTCTCCAGACTCCAGTTCTCCACTGCGCGCAACAAACCCTAAACCTAAACATTTCAATCTCTCCTCCTACTACTCAGAGCCACCCGCCGTCCCACCCCCTCACCCCCCACCCTCTCCGGCCTCCACTAAGGCCGTCCCCGTACCAGAGCACCCACAACCCGTCCACTCTCGCCTCTTCGCCTCTCCCTCTCCACTGTCCACTCTCCTTAGACTAAGAAAAGTAGAAAACATAAACACAGATCGACGATCGACGTTTCCTCAGTCTTAATTGGACCAAAATAGTCTGTGTTTTCATCAGACCGACGGTTCCTCAACCTCTCAAAACCAGTAAGTTTTAATTTTTTTTCTCCTTTCTAATTAATTAATTAATTAATTCGGTTAAGGTTATTGTTATTTTAAATACAGTTAAACTTATTTTTTTCACGTTTCTTCCTCAGTCTCCACTGGATCAACACAGTCGGTGAC
>Ga0325410_1000174_pt1 | contig 61712 bp, 44 predicted proteins | sample PopdelMetagenome_16_FD_206182 | JGI IMG/M metagenome (GOLD analysis project Ga0325410, IMG submission 206182) | Populus deltoides microbial communities from Bellville, Georgia, United States - Xylem-PdIQD-R3 | ecosystem: Host-associated > Plants > Phyllosphere > Stem > Wood/Secondary xylem... | reverse complement strand
CTCTAGGCACTTTTACAGATCTATCGGCAAGTAAAAGAGTTACAGAAGTTGGTTTTAACTCACCTAGATTGAGACTTTGAAAAACTGAATATGGAAGTAAATTCACACTAGCCCCAAGATCAAGTAAGGCTCTTTTAATTTTATATTCTCCAATAAAGCATGAAATTGTAGGATAACCAGGGTCTTTATATTTCAAAGCATTATTGTTCTGAAGAATGACACTTACTTGTTCGGCTAAAAAAGGCTTTCTTTTTCACATTCAGTTTTCTCTTCACAGTGCATAGATCTTTTAAAAATTTAGCATAAGAAGGAACATGTTTAATAGCATCCAACAAATGTATATTGATCCCTACCTGTTTGAAAGTTTCAAAGATTTCAGAGTTGTGATTGACTTTCTTTTGTTTGGTCATGGCATATGGAAATGGAAGTACTGGCGAAGAATCAGTCTTTTCTTTAGAATATTCAGATTCAACCCCTTCCTTACCCTCAAAGATTGACTCATCATCTTTCTCACAAGGTTCAAGAATGGGTTTTTCAATAACCTTACCACTGCGAAGAGTGATGACTGATTTGGTTTGATCCATGTGTTGGCTTTCAGAACTACTTGCATTTGCATTGTATTGCCCCTTGGATTTTGCTGTGGTTGAGATGAAAACTTACCTTTCTCTTGAAAACTGAGAGTAGATGTCAATTTTGCAAGAGTATCTTTAAAATCTGTCATGCTTTGAGCAAGTTGAGTGTTGATTGTCTCCTACTTTTGAATGAATGCATGCAATGTTTCCTCAAGATTTCTTCTAGGAGGTGGAGCATAAGAAGGTGCATATCCATGAGAATTTTGGAAATTATGGTGTGCTTGAAATGGTGGCTATGAACTTTGTGCATTATTGTTATCACTCTTTCAATTGAAATTTGGGTGATTTCTCCAACCAGAGTTGTATGTTTGTGAGTATGGGTTATGATTGGGCCTTTGGAAACTGTTTAAAGCACGAGCTTGTTCATGGAGACATTCTTTAAAAGAAGACAAAGTTGGATAGTCATTGGTTAAATGTTCATTGGTTTCACAAATTTGACACACAATGTCTTGAACAGATTTTAATTGACCACTCTTTTTTAATTCTAGTGCCTCGACTTTTCTAGCTAAAGATGCAAACTTGGCTTGGAGATCATGATCTTCCCTAAGGTTGTATATACCTCCACTAGATACATGAGGTTGGGTTTTACTTGGTACCTCATAAGTGCCTGTAGTGTCCCAATTTTGAGCATTTTCAGCTAGCAAGTCTAGGTACTCTATTGCTTCATTAGGGTCTTTATCCTCAAAAGTTTCATTGCACATCAATTCAACCATTTACTTATCTCTAGGAGTTAACCCTTCATAAAAATGTGAAACTAATTTCCATTTTTCAAAAACATGATGAGGGCAAGTATTAAGCAAGTCTCGATACCTATCACAACATTGGTAAAATGTTTCTCCTGGTTTTTGAGTGAAAGTGATGATTTGTCTTTTGAAAGAGTTTGTTCTGTGAGATGGAAAAAACTTCTTTAAAAATTATTGTTGTATTTCGTCTCAAGCATGAATAGATCCTACTCTCAAATTTTATAGCCATGTTTTAGCTTTATCTTTTAATGAAAAAGGAAAAAGCTTTAACCTGTTGGTGTTCATGCTACAATTTGAGTCATTATAGGTGTTACAGACCTCCTTAAATTCCCTTAAATGCAAGTATGAATTTTCTAAATCTAAGCCATGAAAAGAAGGTAAAAGTTGAATAATGTCGGGCTTAAAATTAAAATGAGATGCATCAGGAGGAAAAACTATGCATGAGGGTGCACTTGTTCTTGTGAGATTTATGTGGTCTCTAAGTGTTCTCACACGAATATTCTCATTATGAAGCGACTGATTATCTTCTTCGGCCATATTTTCTGAAAATGATGAGGATACCTTACAAAGTCTACCACTTAATGTACGTGACCAAACTCTCATGAACGTGTAGGAAGAGAATAAAAGGAAGAAAATAAAAGAAAAGGAAACAAAACAAAAGAAACAAAGTTAGATACACGAAAAGTAAAAAGAGAAAATAAAATAAATACTATAATTTGTACAAGAATTTACCTCCCCGGCAACGGCGTCAAAAACTTGACACGACCAAAAGATTGATGTCTTCTCCCAAGTGAAGGAGTGTCGAAGTAATAAATAACTCGGCAAGACTGGGGTCGAACCACATGGAGGTTAATTATATAAATTATAAATAACAACAACAACAACAACAACAACAACAACAACAATAATAATAGTAATAATAAAGAGAGCTTTGAGATGTGATATTGATATAAGGATTAAACAATGATAAAAATAATTGTCAAGGTTAGAGGATCCACTAATGGTATTTCAAATAAGTATAGTATAAACTCTTATTATTCAACTGGAAACCACACACAAAAGAGGTTCCAATCGGATTATAAATTGTTAACATGATTACATTAGTTATCTTATTCGAATAATGCTAATACTTGTAAATATTGTCAGCCATTCATGATTATAACTTATGTTAACAACAAATCAAGTTCCTTTCATAGCACATGTGTCATTTACCATATGGTTGGGCTATAAAAGTGCCAAGTATTTGTTGTACCAAGGGTTATACAACATAAATCTATATTAACCATTTAACAAGCAAAGTATTAAAAGTGAACAAGATAACAAATATAAAACATGTTAGTATCAAACATTAAGGTCCATGTTGAGTTTATATTATACTTATTCTTACACCATTAGTATAACTTTTTCACCTTGACATGATAAACTTAGCTAAACATAATGAAAGAGAGAAACATAAATAAACAAGGAAAGGAAATGAAAAGCATAAGCAAGAGATTAATATAAGCAAAACTTAAGCATTACCAAATATAAAGAGAGAGCAAGAGCATGATCTTGATCTGAAAACCAAGATGCCCAAATACATGGCAAATGCCTCCTTTTATAGGCCAAAATTCGGAACTATTAATTTGTTGACTAATTGTTGAGTGAGTGGCCACATCTTGACTTAGTGACAATCTTTATCTTCTTGTCTGCGAAAAATGTCATTGATAACATAATAATTTGAACAGTCTTGAACATGAAAGTTCTAGGAAATTGTCTCAGCTTTCCAGGAAAAAGAATTTGAGGTCATTTAGACTTCTACAACTCGAGATATGGGTTGAACACTGAACAGTGTCTAGGCTGCAGGACAGATTCAGATTTCTCTGTTGTTGCTACAATTTGGACTTGAAAACAGCATTTTTAAATCTTGGACTCCCATAAAAGTTTTAGGCCTATGTCTTAGCTTTCCATCCATATAAGAAAGATCTAAATCCAAGATCTACAGCGTCAAATATGACCCAATTACCGAACAGTGTTCCAATTTGGACTGAACCAGCATCTCTTTTCTAAGTTTGACCCTCTCTTTTTCCTTTCAATTTTCATACTTAAACTCATCAATCAATCCTTTCATTTATATGATAGGCCTACATTTAAGATGAACATTTACCATAAATTAAAGGTATCTTATGGTATCATACTTGTTATTATAAAACATGCTTTAGTTAAGGAGTTATTGATACTTCAAGTGCAAAATGATGATATAAAACCTTGATAAAAATGCACTTTTAAGTACTAATCAAAAGCTTTGATTGAAAAAAATATTTGAGGATAAAAAAATAAATAAATTGAGTACCGGAAAAGAAAATGGTTGGTGAAGCTACAGTAAAATGCTTAAGTGTTTTAATATGTTTAGTAATTGTGTGATTTTTTTTTGTTGTGTATATCATTCTATTTACATACATTTTCTATTATGAATTCTTAATATCAAATTATTTGTTCATATTTTCAGTTTTGAATCAAAACAAGATATTATTATACTACCGTTATTCATAATTCTTTATTTTATTTTATACATTATTTTGTTAAAAATATAATTATTTTTAATAACACTTTTTCAAAAAGAATAATTAGATAAAACTGTCATTTTGTTTTTTTATGTATCATATAAAACCTTTTATTTATTTACAATACATTTTCTAAAAATATATATATATATACACATTTACTTTAAATTACACTATACTTTAAAACGCGTGGGAAAAACATTGTACATTTACTGTGAACATAGACTCATTGCATTGTAGACTACACTGTAGATATAAAGTGTTTGCACTGTGGATAACACTATAGTACTAAGGGGCATTGTCTTTTCTATTTTTTAGTCAAAAAGTGTTGTTAGGTCGTTGGGTCCGGCTACTCAGCAACACCCAATAGCATGGGATCCTGCCTCCAATTGAGCTCTGATTAAATCATTTGTATTGAATTTATCACGTTATACACAAGCTATTAGTGTGTTTGTTTTTGCATTTAAAAAGTATTTTTTAATTTAATTTAATTTTTTATTTTGAATTATTTTTTCATAATTTTGGATTGTTTTGATGTGCTAATATAAAAAATAAATCAAACAATTTTTTTTAAAATATTTTTCAATACAATTCCAAACAAAAACAATATTTTAAAAACAACTACCATTAAGATCTTAATCGTCGAGTAACTACAAGATCATTAATTGAAGATCTTTACGGTGAGGAGTCATTCTCACTATTGCACCAAAGGACATGATAGAAGGAAAGGATTTGTGACAAATAAATAAATAATTTAGACTAAAATATATTAAAATATAGGGTTCATAATCAAGGGTTAGGTCCTGTTGGCAGCAGGACTCACTAGCAATGAGTCCTATTGGGCAGCCGGACCCAATAGCGTTGGGTCTTGCCTCCAACAGGACCCAATGACATTAGGTCCTATCGGAAGCTATTAGTGTGTTTGTTTTTGCATTTAAAAAATATTTTTAAATTTTATTTTATGTTTTATTTTAAATAATATTTTTATAATTTTGGATTGTTTTGATATGCTGATATAAAAAATAAATCAAAAAAAATATTTTTAAAGATATTTTTCGATACAATTCCAAACAAAAAAAACATTTTAAAAACAATCACTATTAAGATCCTTACGAGTAACTGCAAGATCGTTAATAAAAGATCTTTATGGTAAGGAGTCATTCTCATAGTTTCACCAAAGAACATGATATATAAAAGGAGAGAATCTGCCACAAATAAATAAATAATTTAGACCAAAATATATTAATACATGGGGTTCGCAGTCAAGCCAAGAAAATAAAAATTAATCCATATTATGGTGCACGTATATGTAATAAAACTATACTTGCATATTATTGGGCTGCTGGGCAGCCAGATCTAATGGCGTTGGATCCTGCCACCAAGAGGACCCAATAACATTGAGTTTGATATTGCTGTCAAAACCAAGAGGTCTAAGATCCAATAACGTTGGACCCTGCTCCTAGCAGGACCTAATAGCATTGAGTTTGATATTGCTATCAAAACCAAGAGATCTAGCTTGGCTGCTAAACTAAAAATACTTAAAATATTATCTATATTCTTCGTATTGTTTTTATATTTTAAAAAAAAATTATTATTGAAAAGTGCAGGACAATATGCTAGTACAATAAAATGCACGTTGTATTGTATTAGGATTAGAAAGCCATCACCGATCTAACACCTTCAGGCTGACTTTTGAAGATGTTAGGAATCGTCACATGCATGGTGAGTAGATTAGGGATGGTCATGTGCTACACTTGCCAACTTCAACTCCTCCAATTTGTTCTTTATTTTAGCTTGGTTTCTATTTCTTTTCTATGTGATTAGTCATTGATCTACTTATTATTTGAAAAACTATATATGATTATTTGATCCTTTATTAGTCTTATGATGGATTTGCCTATTTTATTTTATAGTAATCAAATAAAAATTATTAAGATTCTAGGGCCATTAATGACATGGAAAGTTGAAAAACAAGAGAAATATTGTCTTGGTTGCAAGGAAATTAAAAAGAACGAAGCCAAACAGATGAGAACGATATAAACAAAATAATTTTACGTGTGGATCCATTTTAAAATTCTTTCTGGAACTCTAAAAAGATTCAAACCTGTATTTATAAAGTTGACTTCAAAACTCTTCAACCATAGATCGAGCAAGGTGGTGGAGAACTAATTCAAAGGTTGAAAACTAATCTGGTAATTGATCCTCAAAGACCAATTTATTCCTAACTAGCCAAATACCCCAAAATATTCCATTAATTAGCAAAGTAACTGCTTGACTTTGAAATTTTCCTTTCAGAATACCACCCCACTAGGTTAACATCTTACCAGTACTTTCTGCCATGCACCATCGAATACTTAACCAATTCAAAAACTTGTTCCACAAAATCCAGATATGTTTGTAATGTAGGAAAAGATGACCGACCATTTCTATTGTTCATGAAACTTGAGATAGAGCAAAAGGCCGAGGGAACAAGAATTGTAGAGGTGTTTTAGCTCACCAGCAATCTAGCCAGAAGAGAATTGCTTTCCCATCTCCTAGTTTAAAGTTTTTTTTGTAAGGCATTTTAAATAGGGTTAGGAGAATTAACAATTGAAGAGATGTTTGTCAATGTATCTGATAAAGAACAATCAAAGATAGGAAGGCCATTAACAAAGATAGGCTTATACCTCTTATTTAAATTGTCCTACCAACCTCCTGTATGTGGTTCTCCTAGTTTCCAAAGCCATTTGAATAACAAGACTTTGTTTTTTCCAATTAGAGAGACCATACCAAGACCACCCTAATTCTTCTCCTTAACTTTTTGCTTCTAAGACACCGTACAAAGTATCTAGAGTCAGAGTTTCTTGCAAAAAAATAAAAAAATCATCTCTAAATAGAAGTAATTGTTTGAAAAACACCAATTGGCACAAGAAAGATGGACATGTAGTATAAAGGAAAAGAATTCAACACTGATTTTATTAGAAAAACACGACCTACCATGCTAAGCAATTTTCCTTTCCACGTGCCCAGTCTGGCACATATTCGAGCTAGAACTAGTTTCCATGTAGAAAGCCTTCTTGGGTTGGCTCATAGAGGAAGTCCTAAGTAACTGGTTGGGAGTGTCACTTTTGTAAAAAAAAAAGTAAAATTTTCCATACTAAGTCGTGTAGCGAGCATTAAGGTTGATACCTATCAGGGAGTTTTTTTAGAAGAAATTGACTTGAAAGCCTGAAGTGAGTTCGAACCATCTGAGAATCCTCTTCATATGAAGAAGTTGGTTGTAATCATTTGGTATAAAAATCAAAGTATCATCAGCATACTGTAAATGGCTAATAAAATCACATTGATTATTATCAATGCCTTTGAAGAATCCAGTGTTTAAAGCCTATTGGAACATAACTGACAATCCCTCCATCTTGATATAAAAAAGAAAAGGAGAAAGAGGATCTTGTTGCGTAAACCCTCTTTGGACACTGAACTCTTGACTAGGAGATCCATTGATAAGAATAACAAGTTGAGAAATTGAGAGACAAGCATGGATAAGACTCCTTCACTTGTAGAAAAAACCTAAATCATGTTGGAAAAAAACAGTAGCAGAATGGAGAAAGGGTTACTACTTACTCGATTTTGATGGAATATAATACACTAAATAATAATACTCTCACACCTTTCATTATTAAATTCATACAATATATATAAACATTATAAAATATTTTTTACAATCTTCAAAGTACTTAATTAATATTAGACTTTTCAATACTTACTTTAGATTTATAGTATTTGTGATGTTCATGAATATTTATTATAGCATTACCTTCAATATACATACTCTTAGTAAACAAGTTTAATAACTAACATTCTCCCTCTTAAACTTGTTCCATTCATCTTCATGATTCCAAGCTTCTTGTACAAATAACAGAAAACATCAGTCTTTAATGGCTTTGTAAAAATATTAGAAATTTGTTCATGAGTTTTGACAAGAACAAACTCTACATCACCTTCTTTTTTGTGCTCTATAAGGAAGTGAAATCCAGTATCAATATGTTTTGAACGTTCATAATAAATTGGATTCTTTGCAAGTGCTATAGTAGACTTGTTATCAACAAAACTTTGTGTAGCCTTGCTGTGTTTCTGCTGCAAATCTTTCATTAGTTTTCTTAGCCATATTACATGACACACACATGATGTCGCACATGTGTGGCGTCGCGGCGATCGCCCACCACCCTCATTAGGCGTGGAGTGTTTATCTTGGCAAATACAGGAAGACAAGGAATTCTTGTTTTTTATCAATAGAAAAAATGGAATGGGAGTCGCCATTTAGTATTTTGGTCACTAGAAACCCTAACTGGTCTCAAAGATCAGGTACGGAGACTGATTGCATAAAATGAATGTATTAGCACCCCAAATACGTCTTACCTAAGGTAAGCTACATTGTTTTATTGTCTAATAAAAAATCTAAGGTCTTATCATATTGGTTCATCTATGGTTTAAGAAAAGCCCTCCTCAGTAAGGAGGTTCTTATCTTATGAGGTAAAACTTAACCGTTCAAATGTCTATAAAAGAACTATCCTTTTACTATCAGGAATACGTTTTACGTGTAAATTCGTAATCCCAGATATTAAAACAAAACAAAATATTTTTTTTTGGTTCTTTTGAAATATTGACCAAGTTCTCATGACTTTAATAAACTAATTATTAAAGCCAAAATAAATGCTAATATATATATATATATATATATATATATATATATATATATATATATATATATATATTGAAGCTTTCTTTGTTGTATAAAAATACAATATGATTTTTTTTAGCTTTGAGAGACTTGGCCATAAGCAGAAAAAATAAAAAATAAAATAAAATTTTATTTTTTTTATGTTTTCAAAGTTTTGACGAAAACCAGATATTTTAATATCGGATTTGTATCTTTACAATAAAAAAACACAGACCAATATTAATCAAAATGGCGTAAAACAAATACATGGGAAATCGCAATTTCTTTGAAAAATATTTTTTTTTGAAAAAAAGAGAAATGAACTAGGCCGGACCCGGCCCAATTGTGGGGGCTGGGCATGTATTGACCCAGCTACAAGGTTGGACTGAGCCCAACCGCGTGGGCTGGGTTGATGTTCCAGCTCAACACAAACAAAAGGGCTGGCAGCACAGTAACCAGCAACGGTGGTTGAAGGTGGCGGTGGCATCAACTGGGAGGAGCAGTGGCAGCTACTGGAATTCTTGGTTGAAGGTGGCGGTGGTAGCGACTGGGAGGAGCGGTGGCAGCTCACGATGCTGGTGGCGGTGGAAAACTGGGGAGAGCTGAGGGTGGCCAGCGGTCTCTTTTTCTCTGTGTTTTCTTCGACCTCTGTTTCTGCTCTCTCTGTTGTTCTTTCTTCTTTTCTCTGTTTTGTTTCGGTTTCTCCTCTATTATTGCTTCTGCTTCTCTTTCCCTCTTTTTTTTTCTTTCTTTTTCCTTTCTTCCTCCTTCTTTGTTCTCCTTTATTTTTTCTTTTCATTTCTGTTGTTTTCGTTCCTTTTCTCTTCCCCTTTCTCTTTCGAAAAAACTGTCTCCTCTCTCTTTCGGTCTCCTTTCTCTTCACCCCTTTCTCTCTTGAAAAATCCTTTTGTCTCTCTCTCTCTCGACCTCCCTCTTTTTTTCTCACTGATCTCCCCCCCAAGCTGACCTGCGATGGCTGTTGTATGCTTCTTCTTCTAGGTGCAGAGACACCAATCTCAGTGTCTTCTTTCCCCCTCGTCGGTTTGCTCCTCCTGTCTTTTTTCTTCCCTGCATCTGCCTCTCATTCTGGTTTCCCATTTCTTCACCTTTCGAGTAGTATTTATAAGGGAAGGGGGAGCGGGATCGACCCTGCCCTGTCCCATCGCTGTGCATGGGGCGCACAGTTCTCCTGCTCTATCACGGTGCCGGGAGAGGTGGACAATAGAGGCGTCACTTGCAGGGCATGACTTCTCTGTTTTCTCATCATGAGGAGGTGCGGGGGGCGTCTGGTTTTGGTTTTAATAGAGCACGTAGGGGGAGAGGAAGAAGCAAGGGGAAGAAAACAAAAAACTTCTCTTCCCCTGTTGCACGTCCAAAGGAAGAAGAAGAAGAAACAGTGTCGCTTAAAAACGACACCGTTTCGTTTTCATTTTTATTATTCTTTTTTTTAGTGAAGAAAGCATGAAACTTCGTCGTTTTTCCCAAAATACGCCGTTTCATTTAAATGGAAACAACCGCCAAAGTGTGTCAGATTTCAAGTCAGTCCTTCAATTTGCGCGCTTTTCAGTTTGATCCTTGATTTTGAATTTCTTCAATCAAGTCCCTAATTGGCCATCAAACTTCAAACTTCTATGCAATTAAACCCCTGATTTGACCAAATCAACTCTCAAAAATTTTACTTTGACCCTAAAACTTTAATTTCTTCCAATTAAAGCCTAAATTGACTTAAAAATCAAATTTTCTTGTAATCAAACCCTATATAAATTCAATTAAACCTCCAATAAAATTTAATTGAATCCATAAACATTTGATTTTGGAATTTTTTGCTCAAATTGATTTTTCTTTGTCAACAAGGCTCTTCATCTGTAAAAATACAATGTCAAATTTTAATTTTTGAATTTTTAAGCCTTCTCAACCAACTTCTAGCTATTTTCTGGGCGCTCTGACATCCTCTTCTCACTATTATTATTTTTTAAATCTTTTTTGTTTTTAGTTTGAATATTTTTTGATTTTTTGGAAGAGAAAAGTGAATTTAGGGAATAACCAAAAAATGGGTTATAACACACGACATAACAGCAATGTATTCTGCTTCACATGTGGATAATGCAACAATAGATTGTTTATTTAATGTCCACGTGAAAAGTATATCATCAACATATAAACAAACAAACATTACTTTGCCTTATAAACTTTTCTTCACATATAATGCATGTTTATAAGGACATCTTGTGAATCCTTTCTGTGAAAGGTAGCCATCAATTTTAGAGTTTCATGCTCTTGATGCTTGTTTAAGCCCATAAATAGCTTTCTTCAATTTGCAAAGCTTTTTTTTTTCTTCTTTTACCACAAAACCAGTTGGTTGTTTTACATAAACTTTCTTTTCAAGGTTGTTGTTCAAGGATGTTGACTTTACATCCATCTGAAATATCTTCCATCTTTTCTGAGCTACTAGGGAAATCATCAGTCTTACTGTTTTAATTCTTGCTACTGGAGGAAAAACATCTTCATAATCTACTCCATATTGTTGTTTGTACCCCTTCGGTACTAATATGGCTTTATGTTTTTCAATTTCTTCTTCTGCATTCCTCTTTGTCTTAAAGATCCATTTTACTCCTATTGCATTGTGTCCTTCGGGAAGTGTTGTCAATTCCCATGTATTATATTTTTTATGATGGAATTGATATCCTCCTTCATTGCTTTCTTACATCCCTGTCTTCTTGATATGCTTTTCAAATGTAATAGGATCATTTCCTGAAAACAAGCAAAACATATTAACATCATCAAGATTGATTCTTTTTGTTACATTATAAATCTCTTGTATGTTATTTTTCTTTCTTATTGTTGAGCTTGAAGGACCAACAGGACTGTTAGTTGATGGAAATGAAGCTAACATGATTTCTTCTTCATCTTTCTAAATTTGTTCTTCATCTACAATTAATTTCTGTGGCTGATCTTCTGAATTCCAGTTCCATTCTTGCTCTTCATCAAACTTCACATCTCTTGACATGATTACCTTTTTTGTCATTGGATTGTACAATTTGTAACCATTTGAAGTTTCTCCATATCCCAGCAATATGCATTTCTGACTTTTATCTGCAAGTTTAGTTCTTTTTTCCCTTTAGATTTTGGCATAAGCAACACTGCAAAAAATTCTCAAATGATCAACTCTTGGTTTCTTCAGGCTTTATGCTTCTTCTTGTGTGATCTTCTATAGTTTTTTTTGTTGAAAATCTATTCAACAAATACACAACATATACAACTACATCTCCCCAAAACTTTTTTGGAAGTTTTTTTCTTTTAGCATACATCTAACCATGTTCATAGTAGTTTTGTTTTTTTCTTTCTCATACTCCATTCTATTATGGAGTTTGTGGCATTGTGAGCTGATGAACAATACCATTTTCTTTACAATAAACATTAAAATCATGAGAAATATACTCTCATCTTTTATTTGTTCTTAGATATTTTAACTTGCACTCACTTTGTTTTTCTACTAAATTTTTAAACTCCCTGAATTTGCTCAACACTTCTTTCTTTTCTTTTAATACATATAACCATGTCTTACCACTGAAATCATCAGTAAAAGTGAGAAAATACATGCTTTCTCCTGTTGAATTAGGCGAAATAAGGCCACACACATTTGAATACACTAAGTCGAAAGGCTAAGATGCTCTTGAACTCTTCTTTGGAAATGGCTTTCTATGCTGCTTTCCCATTATACACACTTCACACATTCTGCTTGTGTGCTCTAACATTGGTATTTCAATAACCATTTTGTTTTTCTCCATCAACATCAGTGATCCAAAGTTAAAATGTCCATGTAGCAGATGCCATAAATTCATCATGTTAGAGATTTCTGCCTTGAAACACTTTGACAGATATATACTTACATCCAGAGAAAACATCCTGTTTCTAGTAATTTTAATTGAAGCAATTGCAGCTCCAGACTCATAAAAAAACCTTTAAATTCTTATTTTTCATCTGCATTTCAAAGCCTTTCTCTAAACACTGTCTTGAACTCAAAATGTTGTTCTTCATGTCTGGAACATAAAAAACTTCTGATATGAACTTCTACTCACCATTCTTAAGTTTGATAAGAATTTTGCCTCTTCCTTTAACTAGTTTTTGAGAAAGATCTTGATACGATCCAGTCACGAGGTTCACACCAGATCTTCTAAGGTAATGTTACCAGTATAACTTTCATCGGTATCAACAAATGCTTCCATCATATAACACATGTGATTTGATGCTTCTGTATCTAGATATCAGGTGCTGGAGTTGTTGCCACTAAATTTTCCACAGGCCAACAATAATGCAGGTTCTTCAGAATTGGTTTCTTTCTTAGCAAAGTTGAAATTCTTGTCTTTAAATTTGTATTAAGAACAATCTGAAGCAAAATGACCAAACACTTTACAATTATAACATTGTATGTTTGCATTATTATTCCTCCAATTTGAATATCCTCTATGACTTCTTCCTCTACTTCTACCACGACCTCTAAAATTAAAATTTTGATTTCGTGCACTATGAGATTCTTGATTTCTAAATGATCTTCCTCTTCTATGAAAGAACCTTCCTTTTTGAAATGCTTCTCTGCCAGATTCACTAACATTCTTCACAGTTAACTTTGTCTGCAATGTTTGTTTATGAAATCTTCCTTCTTCTGTTCTATTAATTTTTTTCTCATGAGCCTATAGAGATCCCATTAATTCTTCTACTGTCAGATCTTTCAAATTATTTGATTCTTCAATTGCTACACCCATATGATCAAACTTTAAATCTAGAGACCTCAGAATTTTCTCCATTACACGAACATCATCAATATTTTCACCATTCCTTCTCATTTGGTGTACTAAAGAGATTACTTTTGTGAAGTAATATAAAACTATCTCATTACTTTCTTTATTCAACTTCTCAAAGTCTCCTCTTAATGCTTGTAACCATACCTTTTTTGCCTTTTCAACTCCACTATAAGTCTTGTTAAGCATTTCCCATGCTTCCTTTGACGTCTTTGCTGGTGCCACCATCTCAAAAGTTGTTTCATCAAGTCCTTGATAAATCGTGAATAAAGTTTTATTATCATTCTTCCTTGATTCTCTCAACGTTTGTATTTCTGCATTACTAATTACTGCCTCTTCTCTTATTGATTTTGGTTTAGTGTAGCCGTCTTCAACTAACTCTCATAACTCTTGTGATCTTAGTAGTACCTTTATTGAATACACCACATATCATAGTTTTGTTTTGTAAGACGGGGAATATGAAACTAAGCATTGTTATTACTAGAAGCCATATCTACTCTCAAGCTCTGATACCAAATTTATTGGAAAAAACAATAACAGAACAGATGAGGGGTTACTACTCACACGATTTTGGTGGAATACAATACACTAAATAATGGTACTCTCACACCTTTCATTATCAAATCCATACAATATATATAGACATTATAAAATATCTTTTATAATCTTCAAAGTACTTAATTAATATTAGACTCTTAAATATTTACTCTAGATTCATAGTATTTCTGATGTTCATTAATATTTATTATAACATTTACTTCAATACACTTAATCCTAGTAAACAAGTTTAATAACTAACAAGTCGAGAAATTGAGAGACATGTATGGATAAGACTCCTCCACCTATAGTAGAAACCCAAATAACCCATCACCTCTTCCAAATACTCCTATAAATCTGAATTGAAAGCTTTATGAAAGTCAACTTTCAAAATGAATCCACTTCTTCCATTTCTTTTATGATTATGGACAATATCATATCATTAGCAATCATGAATCCATCAAGAATCTGCCTTCCTACTATAAAAGCAGTTTGATTTGGGCTGATGATATGAGGGAGTATTGTCTTCAACCTAGAGGACAAAAGCTTCCCAACTATCTTTACAAACCGTGTATCAGACTTATAGATATAAAAATAAAAAACCATTTACTAGTTTTTATTTTAGGATTAAAGTCACAAAGGAGGTATTAATCCCTTTAGGTAGATGTCCTATCCTGATGAAATCATTGATCATCTGATGAATCTTAGTACCGAGCAAATTCTAGGACTTTTTGTAGAAACTCATAATGAACTCAACTGGACTCAATGCTTTCGACTCGTCACATTCTCATAGAGCCTGTTATGGAATAACTTTAAACCCCTCTGCACCTGTTTAAACCCAATCAAAAATTGACTTTGATAAAAAACTAAAAGTAGATGTTTTAACTTCATTTGGAGAACAAAAAGTACTGCCATCACGCATGATTCTAGTGATTGCATTTTGGCTTCTCCTACTATTAGTTATAAGGTGAAGAAAATTTGGTGTTCCTATCCCATAACTTACACTAGTTTTACCTTGATTTTTATCGCCAAATAGATTCAACATGTTTGTTAGCCATCCACTGATTTGACACTGAACCATTAAGCTTATGTTTTTCTACCTCTGTTTGGTCTCGATTCTTACTTGTATCCTCTAAACCTTTGGTTTAATCTGATTATTAAACAACCTTTAAGATTCTTAGATAAATAATTCAGTTTTTTTAAAAAAATAAATAGTGTTTGCCTAGATATGGGCATCACTCATCATAATCCTTCAAAAACCTTAAATGCTCAAACTAGTAATTTATAAACTTGAATGGCTTCCATCCACCACTTACTATAACCGGACTTAAAGTCAACTAGCAGTGATATGATAAATCTCACAGATGTCGAGATAAAATAAGGTTGCCAAATTAAAGATGGCAAGATGTTGATGCAAAAGCTTTATCAATTTGGCTCATTGAATTTCCTTTAAACTAGGTGAAACAATGGCCATATAGTTGATATTCTATCTTTTAATTTGATATGTCATGTAGTCAATCAGTTGGTTACATATGATATTATTAATGAATCTAATATTTGATTTATGAATCTAGAGTAAAGATAAATTTCATGGAACAAAAATGCTTTGCAAAGAAAATTATAAAGTTGTTATAATTATAGGATTCATATTGCATCAAAGCATTCTTTCTAAAATGTTCTTAGTCGATGCTCTCTTAAATATTTGACATTTATTAGAGTTGTAGACACTGATATATATTATATTCTTTTCTTTATAAAAAAAAAAACAACTGTTCTCATAAGTTGAGGTATAAAGGATACCTAAAACTAATATGGAGGTGTTTACCATAAGATATGTACACTGAACTAACCCGCATGAGAATTCCATAATGAGAGATCACCTATGTCAATACAAAGGCTCACATGACGGTTTTGTAAATGATCATTAGACTTAAGATCAATAAATTATCTTATATAGAGAATGTTTGTTTTGATTCAGTTACATGTTATCTTAATCTAGGTAACAAAAAGAACAAACATTGGGTATAACATGAAATATATGAACCTAGCACTATCACGCCACTTTCTATCAACAAAATCTATCAACGAATTTGCCTATTATTTGTAACTTTATATGATTATTTGATCTTATGGCAGTCTTAGTCAGTCTAGATTTAGGATATGCGATCAATGTTTTTTCATTGACATGGTTTTTTCATGTTTATATTTACTCTACTTTACTTTATTATTATTTTTTTATTTTGTTCAATTTTTTATATAGGTGTCAATAATTTTTTAGTTTCTGAAATCTAGTTATGAAATAAGAGCTAACCTCATTAATAGGCCAAACTAAGGTGATTGTAGTCTTTCCTAGTTGTGTAAGCAACCCTATAATCCATAACCACCTATGATCAATGTAGGAAACTTTAGTGGCCAATTTACATTTCAACAAACCATCTCTTCAAGATCGTCTAAATATCCAGTGTGACAATATGCAAGGATATATATATATATATATATATTACTTGGAAATTGTGTTTCTATGGTTTTTTTTATATGTTTTTCTTATGTTTGTAGGTTGGGTTTCATATTATTCTTATTGTCTCCTGCACACCTCTCATATACAAATTCTACCCTTGTACATTTATCAGCTCTCTGCTTGAGCTTTAACTAGGACTTGTTAGAGTCTGTTTCCAGTTGATCAAGTCTTTAGGACTTAGCTGATTTCTAGCTTTGAATAATTGCTGTTGTTTAGGATTCTATTATTCTATTTTGATTTTTGTTTTGATTTGGCTTCTGTTTCAATCCCTATAAAAGGCTATATATATGGTTTTCAGATACGTTAATAATACATAAAACATTTTTCCATTCTCTTATATTATTTCTTAGCAAAACACCAAAACATTTTTAACATTTTGGTATCAGAGCTCAGTTATAGCATCAGAGATGTCAACAGAATGAGGTTTTGTGCAGCCTTCAATTCCACGATTGGACGGACACTATGATCATTGGTGTATGCTCATGCAGAATTTTCTCCGTTCAAAAGAATACTGGAGTCTAATTGAGGATGGGATTCCAACAGTGATTGAAGGAGTCCAACCTACTCCAGCTCAGATGAAGGCAATTGAAGATGCAAAATTAAAGGATCTTAAGGCAAAGAATTACCTTTTCCAAAGTATTGATCGTTCAATTTTAGAGATGATTTTGAACAAGGATTCTGCCAAAAGCATTTGGGATTCCTTGAAAATGAAGTATTAAGGTACAACACGAGTGCAGTGTGCACAACAACAAGCTCTTCAAAAAGAGTTCAAGATGCTAAACATGAAGGCAGGTGAGTTTATAACAGCGTATTTTGCTCGTACTATGACTGTTGTGAACAAGATGAGGTCAAATGGTGCAAAGAATTTGACTAATTTAACAATCATTGAAAAAATCATACGATCCATGACTTTCAAATTTGATTACGTAGTTTGTTCTATCGAAGAATCAAAAGATCTTGATGTAATTTCCATAGATGAATTGCAAAGTAGTTTGGTGGTTCATGAACAACGTATGAATGCTCATATCGTAAAGGAGCATGCATTGAAGGTAACAACAGGAGAATCATCAGGTTGGTGAGGAGGAATTCGAGGATCAAGTAGAGGCAGAGGTAGAGGCAAAGGCAAAGGAGGTGGAAGACGTTATCTTGACAAATCCACTATTAAATGTTATCACTGTCACAAACTAGGACATTTTGCATATGAGTGTCCAAAGAATGAGATTGAAGGGGTGGCAAATTATGCAGAAGAAGGAGAAGAAATGTTATTAATGGTGTATGTAAATGAGAAGGCAACAATCATGGAGGAATTATGGTTTCTTAACTCAGGATGCAGCAATCACATGTGTGGTAAGAAAGAGTTATTTTCTGATTTTGATGACACTTTTAGAGAAATAGTAAAGCTGGGAGATAATTCAAAAATGCTTGTTACTAGAAAAGGAAATATCAGAATGTTTGTGAATAGTTTTGTACAAATCATTACAAATGTTTTCTACGCTTCAGGTTTGAAAAACAGTTTATTGAGCATAGGGCAATTAGTTGAGAAAGGTCTTACTATTCTTATTCAACAGGAAATATGCAAGATATATCATTGTGAAAGAGATTTGATTATGAAGATTACCATGTTTTCAAATAGAATGTTCAAATTGTTTGCTTAAGTGCATTTCAAGGAGTCCAACGAGCAGGTGTGTTTTAAATCTTCATTAGAAGAGAATGCTATGCTTTGGCATAACAGATATGGACATCTTAGTTTCACTGGATTGAATCTTCTTCAATAAAAAGAGATGGTGACCAGACTGCCAAATCTAAATGTATCAACAAAGGTGTGCGGAGATTGTTTGATTGGAAAACAACAGAGAAATTCTTTTCCTAAAGAATCTATATAGAGAGCTACTTAGGTTCTTCAACTCATACATGCTGACATTTATGGTCCCATTACTCCTATTTCAAATAGCAACAAGAGATATATAATCACATTTATTGATGATTATAGTCGTAAAGTTTGGGCCTATTTTCTTGTTGCAAAATCTGAAGCCTTTACTGCTTTCAAACTCTTTAAGAATCATGTTGAAAAGGAGACTGGTTTATGTATTCACGGTCTTCGTACTGATCATGGAGGTGAATTCATCTCACAAGAATTTGCAGATTTTTGCAACGAGCATGGCATACATTATCAACTTATAGCTGCCTACTCTCCTCAGCAAAATGGAGTCTTAGAAAGAAAAAATCGAACCATCATGAACATGGTTCGAAGCATGTTGTCAGCAAAGAAGATACCAAAGAGATTTTGGTCAGAAGCTGTAAATTGGATTGTTCATGTTTTGAACAGAAGTCTAACATTGTAGTTAAAAGCAAGACTCCAGAAGAAGCTTGGAGTGGCATCAAACTGTCAGTTCATCATTTTAGAGTTTTTGGTTGCATAACATATGCTCATGTCACTGATTGCAAGAGAAGCAAGCTGGATGATAAAAGTGTAAAATGTGTACTACTTGGCATCAGTAAAGAATCAAAAGCATATTGCCTATATGATCCCATCTCATAGAAAATTATAGTGAGCAGAGATGTGGTATTTGATGAAAACAATAGTTAGGATTGGAGTGAGAGTCTAGAAACAACTAATACTTTTGCTTTAGAATGGGAAAACAGTGATCAACATGGAGAACATTTTACAGCTGACAATAGGGCAGACAATGGAAACAGTGATCAACATTTTACAACTATTTTTGCCAGGGCAGACGATCGATGCAATGATCAATACAGGGCAGAACAAGGGGCAGACAGTGGAAACAGTGATTAACATGCTAATCCAGAAGTCAGGTTTGATCAACATGCTGATCCAGAAGTGAGCAACATTGAAAGCCACCACAACAATTCTTCAAATACACGTAGTAGTGCAATTTCTATAAGTCCAAGCAAGTAGCAGTGAAAATACACGTAGTAGACCCTAAAAGGAGCATACAAGACCTTTGTGGATAAGTGACTATGTTAGTGGGGAAGAATTATCTGAGGAAGATTCTTATATGGTCATGTTTGTTGCTGCCACTGATCCTGTGTTTTTTATGAAGCTGTGAAAGATGCACAGTGGAGAATGGTCATGGATGCAGAAATAGATGCAATTGAACGAAATGACACTTGGGAGTTAACATATTTGCCTGCAAGTGCCAAAAAGGTTGGGGTAAAATGGGTGTATAAGACAAAGTTTAATGAGAATGGTGAGATAGATAAATACAAAGCCCGGTTAGTTGTAAAAGGCTACACCCAAGAGCATGGAATTGATTATACTGAAGTGTTTGCACCGGTAGCACGTATGGATACAGTTCGTTTAGTAATCTCTCTAACAGCTCTAAAGCATTGGATAATTTTTCAGCTTGATGTTAAGTCAGCATTTTTGCATGGAGACTTTTTGAAGATGTTTTTGTTGAGCAACCTCCAGGCTATGTGAAGAAAGGTAATGAGCACAAAGTATATAAATTAAAAAACGCATTGTATGGTTTGAAACAAGCTCCCTGAGCATGGTACAGTCGCATCGAGTCTTATTTTACGAAGGAAGGTTTTGAGAAGTGTCCATATGAGCATAGCTTGTTCATCAAAGCAAATGAAGGAGGTAAAATTTTAATTACTTGCCTCTATATAGATGATTTAATCTTTACTAGCAATGATGAATGCATGTTTACTGATTTTAAAAAATCCATGATGCATGAGTTTGATATGACTGATCTAGGAAGAATGAGGTATTTTCTGGGTATAGAAGTTTTGCAAGAACTTAAGGGTATTTTCATTAATCAAAGAAAGTATGCACATGAGGTGTTACAAAGATTCAGTATGGATAAGTGCAATCATGTGCTTAATCCAATTGTACCCGAATTTAAACTTATGCAAGATACAACTGGAGTAAAATTAGATGGTAGCCACTACAAGCAAATTGTGGGTAGTTTAATGTATTTGACTACCACTCGACCTATATTATGTTTGTAGTAAGTCTATTGAGTAAATATATGGATCACCCTACAGAACTTCATTTTGAGGCAGCCAAAAGAGTGTTGAGATATTTGAAGGGAACTTGTGATTTTGGAATACTTTATAGCAAGAGAGGAGAAGACAAATTAATTGCTTACACCGACAATGATTATGCTAGGGATTTGAATGACAGAAAAGGTACTTCAGGCTATGTATTCATGCTCAATTCAGGGGCAGTGTCTTGGTCATCCAAGAAGCAACCAATAGTTACATTGTCCACCACTGAAGCTGAATTTGTAGTTGTTGTTGCTGCATGTGCTTCTCAAGTGGTTTGGATGAGAAGAATTATGGGAAGTTTCAATCTACTTCAAAGTGATAGCACAACTATTTATTGTGACAATAGTTTAACTATTGAGCTGTCAAAGAATCCTATTCTACATGGCCGAAGCAAACATATAGACATCAGGTTCCATTTCCTCCGTGAGCTCACTAAAGATGGTATTGTTAAGATGGTTCACTGTAATACACAAGAGCAAATAGCAGACATAATGACCAAGCCTTTGAAAATGGACATGTTTATAAAATTAAGAAGTTTGATGGGGTCTGCACATTTCCAGGCATAAACTAAGGTGTAAACTAAGTGCTTTTATTAGCACATATTTTAAGAGAGGATGTTAGAGTCTGTTTCCAGTTGATCAAGTCTTTAGGACTTAGCTAATTTCTAGCTTTGAATAATTCCTATTATGTTATTCTGTTCTGATTTCTATTTTGATTTGGCTTCTGTTTCAATCCCTGTAAAAGGCTATATATATGGTCTTCAATACATTAATAACACACAAAACATTCTTCCATTCTTTTATATTATTTCTCAGCAAAACACCAAAACATTCTTAATGCGTTGAAAGTATCTTAGCGTACATGTAGCCCTTGGCTCGCAAGTCTTCCCGAGATCTTCCGTTTACATTCTAACTCCTCCTATGAATTAATCTTACTTTTTTATGCCCCATGTATTTTCATAGGTACCTTAATATATGCCAACAACTTGTCAGTATGCAAGAAGAGCATTAGTTTTAACGATCTCACACTTAATCTCATTAACTAGCAACCTAGTTGTTCATGCTATCGACTTGTTGGTATATGTAGACGTAGATCCATAACATAATGAATGGAGATTTTGAGGAATAAATAATAGAAAATGAGGAAAGGGATTGATTAGAAAAGAATATCACCAAAGAAGTCGAGAATTTTTAAGGAATAAATAACTGAGCTAGTTGATTTGCTTAATTAAAAATTCACTCTATAAGAGACAGTAAAATGAAGGGACATTAAGAAGGGTCAATTCTTCTACACCACTACAACCAAATTACCCACATCATTTCTAACAATAGCCACCAGAACGACTCCACAATTATCTACCTTGTTTAAACATTTTTTAATTAAAAAAAAAAACAAAAAGGATGGTGGTTTTATTGTAGCTATAACCTTATTAGTATGGTTGTTCATGGTTCCGTTCAGACTAAAAAATTCAACTGAACCAAGTTACATTGGTTTTGGAAAATATAAATCAAACTAGATTGAAATCTAGTTCAAACCAAATCGGTTTGGTTTGGTGAAATTTAGTTTTTTTTGTTATAAAACCAGAAACCTAATCTGTTAAGTGAAATGGATTTTTGTGCATTTTTAGTTTATCAATAAAGCAAGAGATTATTTTGGGCTATCGGATCTTGAGAAACATACTCAAGTTGGTGGCATCCTCCGTGTTGTTGTTGGTGATGCCGTATATTCCTTGGAAGATGATTCTAGAAGATATGCTGGTGAGGGGGATAATGACCTTGTCTATTTTTCTTTACAGCACGCATGTAGGATTTGCTCATTTTCTGATTTTATTTGTATAGATGTTTGGTCACAAGTATAAATACACTTCCTTTCAAGTAATCTTGCCTGTGGTAATCAGGGAGATGAGAGGTGGGTTTGTGTTCAGCTAAAGTCTAGGTAATGTAGGACTTGTGGGTGGTTTAGCTTTTGAGTTTTGAGTTTTGAGTTGGAGAACACAAAGCAGAGGAAAGGGAAAAGAGAAATGAGAAAAGTATTATCTACGTGACGACTTTTTATGAGGGCAGGGGGTTATGTTAGGGTTAGGTTAACTTCTATATTTAACTATTTATACCCCTCTTGATTTTTATAACTTTAGTCCGTTTGATTTCTCGGTTTCAGTTTTAAAACCAAATCGAACTGAACCTATTAGAATTTATGATTTTAAAAATTAGTTTAATTGATTTTTCATCTCGGTTCGGTTTTTGCGGTTAATTTTTCTTTGATTTTTTTGGTTTTCTCGGTTGATTAGTTTTTTTTTAACACCTCTACTTATTAGCACTATGAATTGGACATAGTAAAATTAATATCTTTCCCTTATCAAAGAAAACAATTACCTTGACAGTAGGGATAATGTGGTGTTTTTTAATTTTTGTTTTATAGTGAAATGACCATTTGAGACAAAAATTAATGAACCGGAGGGTAGAGATTTTTACAATTTTTTTATTTTCAAAGCGCAATAAAATAAATGACTATATTGGCCTTGAATTTAAATTGTTTTTAACTTGGATTAAAGGTTTTTTTGGTTCTTTTCCTTATATTGTTTTTATTATTGAGTTTGATCAGGGATAATTTAATATTTTAGCATATATAAAATATTATTTAATGTTAAAAGGGGGTTGCTCGTGTAAATCACGTGGACACGTGTGGGTTCACCTGCACTATTCCAATGATGCATATGGTGTTGTCTGGTAGGCAAAACCCAACATCCACAGTGGTGTTTTGATCTTCATGGTGGCTCATACATTCTTGGGCAGCCCTTGCAACCAAAAGAGCTTGAGTTTCCACTAGTTACCTTTTCTTTTTTAATAATTCATGGAATTGAATTTTTCTTTCAATATGATCCTCATTTGATTTTTTTACATGCAGATTTGATCTTTATTTTTTTATTATGATTTATTTTTATTTTTAATCATTTTCTTGATTGAATTATATTTTCGATTACATCCCTCAATCTTTTATTTTATTTTTATGTTAGATTTGGTCCATGTTTTTTTACTGAAACTTTCTTTTCCAATTCCATACCTCGACATATTATTAATCAGGATTTTGTTAACCAAGAATTTAATTTCATAATTGTTTCAGTTTTTCCTTCTATGGGATGATTAGGACCTCAAAATTCGGGTCACAAGTTTGAAAGATTGGCTTAAGTTGGCTTAGGTTTTTTTTTAGATCCTTTTATACAATTGATTTTTTTCAATTTCATCCTTCTATATGATTATCATGATCTCATATACCAGGTCATGCGTTTCACGTGTTAACCCAGCTTGACTCGAGCCAATTTTGTTTTTATGCTCAATTTATCTATTGTTGTATTTTTTTTATTATTATATTATCAAATTAACCAAGGTTATTGAATTCAATAAAGTTAATACCTAATTTTCTAATTTCTCAAACTTCTTTAAAACCTTTGATGTCGCCAAAGCATTATATTTTTACATTGAAAAAACATTTAGTCCAACCTATTGCGTTGCGTGTGCCCCCCAATCTAGTGTGTACTATAAAAATAGCAGACTTTCAAGAGATGAGAAAAGAGAGTGGTGAGATTGTTGACTAGCATGCTAGGAGATGGTAAAAAATACACCTTTGAAATAGAAGGAGCTCGTTTGCATTTTTATGAGCACTTTCAGATCCCCATACTTTGAGTGGCTAATTTGCAAGCTCTCAATCTCATTTGATGAACTCGATCGCCTCTGCGGATAAAAATATAAATCATGGTACAGATTTGAGAAAGATCAGGGATACATTTGTTAAATCCTACAAGTTATTTTTGTTGTAATATATATTTCATTTATTAATAAAAACTCTCTTCACCTTTCATATTTATAGGAGTTTAATTAATAAATTTAAAGTAAAGTTAAAATTCTTGAAATAAAAATTACATAAAAAATTATAAAATTATTATAATTAAAAAGTTTCTAATGAATCAAAGTTGATAATATTTTTTATTTTTTGATAAGCAAAATATATTAATAAAGCCTGGAAAATGCAGAACCACAGCCCAATAAGTCCAATCATCTTGTACGCTTTCCTTATCATCATAACTCAAAAGTAATCCACATCTATTTATCACGATAGTTTATAATGAATTCAACACAGGTAACATACATACATACATACATACATACATAGACATACATACATACATGATTATTACCCTTCTTCTTCTTCTTCGAATGATTGTGACATAATCCTCAATCCAGCCACAACAAAGATTGCAACATGGAGCACTTCAGATGACATCAACACAGCCAGCAAGCAGAGAAGCTGTCTCCCAGTACGCAACTAAGTCCTGTCTAGCATCCTCGGAGCCGGATGTAAGACCTTACATATGAATTAAAAATTCAATTCTCATGGAAGACAAGACCTTCCAAATTCTGCATTTTCACCATAGGTGCAAGCATTAGATGAACTAAAAGTATAAATGGACGTAGTCAGGGACTAAAAGTATAAACAGATATTTATATTAGTCTAGATAATTCAAGAGACTTACCAAATTCAATGAGAAGAAGTCTTTATAGACTTGTACTTAAACTTACAACACTCATTTATACTTGTTTAGATAATTCAAGAGACTTCAATAATAAATATATCTTTAATAATTACATGCATGGACGCCTCGAAGAACTAAAATATACTTTCAATAAAAACTTCAAAATTAATTCCAACATAACTTACAGATTGCATTGCATGTTTGCTGAACTTTTTGATCATTCATTCCCTTCAATATCGTGCACTTTGTCTTTCTACTTCAACAAACTTGGTTATCTTCTTCATATGAATTGAAAAAATTGGCCAGCTTTTGTGATACAGATTGTTGACTTTCATCCAACGATTCTTCATTTCCATCATAATCATCGTCGTCCTCATAAACCAGGAGAATTCCACTCTTCTTCAGCTCAATCCCTTCAATCACCGGTGGATTTCGCTTTCTTACCTGTATCTTACAGCCATCTTTCAACATTGAAACCAAAGGTTGGATATTTGAATATCGACATATGTGAATTTGATCCTCATTGATCTTTGGTATTCCCCGTAAGTATAATGTGGTGCTGTAGATAGGTATATTCTGATCAAGTACAATGACCTGAATGTCTGGTACAAGTGGGGAATATCTCAAGTCCTCTGGTAGCTCGCGGTCCAGAGAGACGACAACACTTACAATCACAGCTTTGATTGCACGATTATTTTGCTCGGAAAAGTGAACTACATTTTCTTGAGAAAACCAATCTGGGAATTTACTCCCAGGCATACTTAAGTTGCGAATATTCCTCAAGCAAACCTGCAATTAAAAAAAGAAGAGGCAAAACTTGTCAATCACTCTAAAACATGCACACGTATAGGTACAAGATAGAGAACCTTGGATAGTCTTCTCTTCACTGTCAAGGAGCATGCCTTGCAACTGCTCATGTATAACCGTTTTAGGAATTTCAAGCATCCGATGCCAGGAATGTCCACCACTTTCTCGCAATTTGTGATGTTCAGCAACGTCAACCTTTCCAAGCCTGAAACATCTGATATTGTTTCCAATCCAAAGCAGTTGGAAACATCCAATTCCTCTAAACTTGGGGGAAGCGGAGGGAGAGACTTCAGCTCTTCACAATGAGGCAGGAGAAGCTTCCGTAGAAGATAAAGGCCACATAAACTGGATGGAAGGCTGCTGAAATTGTTGTGGCCCAGATCCAAGATGTCTAACGATGACAGTTTCTCAAAATCATCAGGAATTTTTCCAGATATTCTCCAAGCACGAGCATTTAGTTCTTCTAGCAAGGAGAGTTTTGAGAAAGAACTTGGAAGGACAACCAACTGTTCTTGTGTTCTGAGATATTCAAGCGGATCTTTTTGCATTTTCAATATCATTAAGCTAGAGATATTTCCAAAATTTTCAGGTAATACTGTAACAGCAGTCTTCTCCATTAGCAAGTGGCATAAAGACTTCAAATTTCCTATTGAAACTGGAAGCTTGTGGAGCCTTCTACACTCATCCAATCTCAACATCACAAGGTTTTCCAGCCTCCCGAAGGATTCAGGCAGCTCAGTAATATTACAACCAAACAAGTTTATAGTAGTAAGATTCAGTATGTTCCCAATTGCTTCAGGCAGTTCTCTAAGAGACGTGCACTTCCTCAAGTAAAGCTTCTCAATCATTTTCAAACCACGAATTTGCTCTGGAAGTTCTGCTATTGATGTCCCATCTAGCTCAAGTTCGCTAATAGAAGCAAGTCCTCCAATTGAATCAGGCAATTTGCTCAGAAAATGACACCCTCCAGCGAATAATGTCTTTAAATAAGGTAATGAACCTATTGCAGCAGGTAATTCCTTGATTGCACTGCTATTAATTGAAACTTCCATCAATGACTGGAGATTTCTAATGGATTCAGGAATCGTAGTGAGTGACTGGCACCGCATTAAGCTTAGTTTCTCAAGGTTTGACAAAGATCCGATAGAATCTGGCAGTTCTTCAACTGCAGAATGATTGAGAGAGAGTTCCTTCAGAGAAATCAGGTTTCCCAAGCGTTCTGGCAGCCTTTTTATGAATTTGCAACCATTCAAACTAAGCTTCTCAAGTTTTGTAAGGCGGTAAAGAGAGTGGGGAAGCATAGATATAGCAGTTTTATCAACAACAAGTTCTTTCAAGGAATTCATGCTGCCTATGTCCTGTGGCAATTCTTTTAATTTTAAGCAGTTGGAGAGAATGAGATTCTGAAGAAGTCTGAGCCCAGAGACATCACGTGGAAATTCAACAAGGTTTATGCATTCATCCAAGTTCAATTGAAGTAACGTCCTTACATTCCCCAGTGATTCATGAATCTTGGTCAGTTGTATGCAGCCTTTAAAATCAAGCTTTTCCAACTTTTTACATCCAGATAAATCAGGACTGGCCTCGAGATTATAGCAACGTCGAAGATTCATAACCATCAAGTTCTCAGCCACCTAAAAACAAGAATATTTCAATCGCAAAAATGGGTTAAGAAAGAAAAACAAAAACATTTCCTATAACAGCAGATCCAAAGAACTTCAATGACTTGTAAGAATAGTAAAATTGAGAATATCATCAATCATATTCCAATAAAATCTCACTTGGGCAAGACTGAAACAGGATCATCCTGGGTAGTTGTTAATTAAACGTTTTTGTTTAAGCTATTTTACGAACTAGATAAGCAAAGCATACCTTGTTCCTAGTCCAACCCCAAACTCGTTGAATTCCACTTTCTGATAGATCTAGCACTGCTAGTTCATGAGGAGCATAATCAGAAGGAAGTTTTTTCAAAGGACAATTTTTCCATTGTAACCACTTCAAGCTAGCAGGAAAACTTTTGAACTTCCCTTTCACTTTTGCATGATTGATTTGTAGGAGTCTCAAATTAACCAATGATTTCAAGGCTTCAGTGTCAAGTATCAGCTCTCCCTCCTCTGCTCTTAGTTGAAGAAACAGCTTACATTTTTCAATCAAGTAGTCCAGTGAAGAACTCGGATTAAGTGCTTTAACCCAAGAAATTTTTTGAGTTCTGACATAATTCTTCTTTTCAAAGTCAAGGATTAAACCTTGTACATGTCTTGTTCCCTGTTTACAGTACCACAATTATGAAAGTGGAAATCATGTTGTAATGTAACGAAAAAGTAGGAGCAATCTGGCAAACCATTAAGGTTGATAACATATGACCGTGGACAATAAAAAAACACCTTCCTTATCTCCCTCATTGAGAATAAAATTTGTGAAGAAATCACATTGAGGGTTGCATTCAGCATGAAAGGCAGCTTCAATTCTATTAAATTTAGTTTCCACCTCACGTTTTATAGGTAGAAAAACAGATGCATACTCATCTTTCATAAGATTCTTCAGGCATGCCCATGAATCACACTATCTATGTGATTCATGGGCATAGCAATATATATATATATAGACACTGACTAATTTAACGCTGACTGATATAGAACAACATGCGTCGCTACTACAAAAACACAGTATAGAACTACTTAGTGGCGTACAAGACTGTCAATAGCAGTAAATTTTCAAGAAGTTATGATTTTCACCTTCTTGTGCTTCAGCATTGTCATGATATCGCCGCGATCCCAAAGCCTACTACGCATACCAGGATCTAAAAGGTTTTCATCTCGAACAATTTGTCTTCCCATGTCTCTAAGTTGATCATGCATCCATAATTCATAATCTCCACCAATTTTAATGAGACATTTTACTGTCAGAACTGTGATTGCTGTCTCAGCCCTAAAGCCACAACCATTCAAAATATCAATAGCCTCCTCTCTCTTCATCCTCATTTTAATAAACAAGCAAGCAATGTCAAGGAATACACACTTCTCTTCATCATCCAATCCATCAAAACTTATTCGTAAGACATCCTGAAGATTACGAGGTCGAATTTGTCGCAATTTTTTCAGGACATCTTCCCATTTCTTTATCCCTCTTTCATTAAACAAAGTAGAACCAAACACTTCCAATGCCAGAGGAAGTCCTCCTGTGAGAGATACAATCTCCTCGGATATATTTAGATATTCTTCTGTGGGGTTATCTCTTCTTAGTGCGTGATAACTAAAAAGTTGTAAGGCTTCCGAGGAACCTAACTCTCTAACCTCGTAAAAGTCGTTCACAAGATGTTCAACAAGAACATCTCTGTTTCTTGTGGTAACAATAACTCTACTTCCTTCACCAAACCAATCTCTCTTTCCTGCTAATACATTCAGCTGGTTTACATCATCCACATCATCTAAAACAACCAGCACCCGCTTCTCATGACACAGCTCCTTGATTACAGCAATACCATCATTAATATCATTTACAGGAGGCCTGTCTGGGAAAAGATCACCAAGAAGCTTGTTCTGCAGCGTTACCAAACCACCATCTTGTTGAGAAATATCTTTAATGTTTGAGATGAAACTGCGACTTTCAAAATGACCAACAAGTTTATTGAAGAGAGCTGTGGCAAGAGTTGTTTTACCAATCCCGCCCATTCCATAAAGTCCAAGAACTTGTACGCGATTTGATTTATCATCTGTGAACCTCATCTTCAACTTTTCTAACCGGGAATCCAGTCCAACCGTATAAGTAGCTATACCTACCGGGGTTTTTCTCAATTCTTGCAAAACCCTATTGACCAATCGCCGAATCAAATGATCTTCTCCGCTGTCATAAGCAAACACAATGATAAAACATTAGTAAGGTCAGCTATGTTTTTTTTATAAAAATGAGGTGAGAACTTTACATAATTGCAGTGATAGTAATCCCAACGAGTTGCCATATAGGCTTTTGAAAACTGCATGTCTGAAGGCTTCTTTTAGCGTGTAACGAGCACCTAAAGCTGTAACAGACTTCTGGCTACTTGGCACTTCTTCGTATAGGCTTTGCCATTTTATTTTCTTTTGATAATGAAATGGCTTGATTCCAAAAAAAAATAAAAATAGCTGGCTTAATTTATATGCAAGTCAATTTAACTAGGTTTGTTAGCTGGATTTATAAGGAAACTCATTTCTGAACTTGTGAAATATAAAAAGAGAAAGAATTTATATAAAATTTAATGAAATAAAATAATTTCATAATTAAATGGTTAATAACTTTATCTTTACTAAATAAAATTCAATAATCATTTAGCAATAACCTAAGTGGATGTAATATGAACAGCTAAAAAATGTAGTTATATTTTGTTCAAAAATAGAAGTGATACATCAAGTATGTTTATTTTTATTTTATTTTTTGTATTTTGATTTTGATATATTATTACAAGTTTTTATTTACAGACTAAAATGCTGGATAAGAAACAAGCTTCATATTTGTCTGGCATTATATTCTATTTTAAATTTCAATGATTATTACATAATATAAACAAATTAAACGTGCCTAATCAAAGAAAAGAAGTTTGAATGCGTGAGTTTGAGACTTAATTTTTTACCTTGTCATGATGAACATGTGCTAAATTTGGGTCTTGAAAAAAATTAGATGAGTCAAGTTTGAGCACTTCAAAGCAGTTGTTAATTATATTTCGTTACATCCAGAATGATCAGTATATTTCATTGTAATTTAAAAAATAAAACAAACTTTTTCTCGTTTAAAATTTCAGCTTATTTTGTAAATTCCATCTAAATTTTGACCAAAACATTCCAGTTCTATTTTTATCATTTTATTATGGTCAAATAATATTTTTTAAAAATATATATATATTCTCTAATTTTATGGTATCATTTATATTTCTTAATCTGACTATTGAATTAAATTAAAATCTTACAAAAAATCTTTTATATTGTTATATTTCTAGTTAAAATTTATAACAATCAAAATTTTAAAAGTCCTTGCAAGATTACCGATAGCATTTTTATAATTTTGCTTAAATTTATAATTTTGTTTTGAAAAGTTATTTTTTATTATTATTTTTTTTTGTTTCAATCAAAACTATAACAAATTAACAACTTTGCATCAAAGCTCAGCTCAGCTGCATTTATTTCATATTATAAGCTTTATGTAAGAACTTAAGGACAAAAACCAAGGGGCAGAGCCAGTGGACACCCCCACACACCGCTTATCTAACATAATATATTTGATACTTCTTTTTACAAACCTTTAATTTAATTTTTGTTAACAGATGATCAATCAATCTGGTTCTTTTAAAAGAAATTGGTTTGATTTACTATAACTTCACACACACCTACACACACATATAATCTGGAGTGTCTGAGCCAATTTATACGTACCATGACTAATTCCCGGGCCCACTGAATATCCTTCAAGCCCAGTGAACAAATAAAGCACCACGTGGGTGACAGATATACACAGAAAAAATCAAACCCAAGTGCAGAAGAAAGGAACAAGTCTCTTCCCCCGCTAAATCACGACTTCAAGTATATATTTTTAAATATTTAAATATGTCTTTCTCTACCTTCTTGTAGGAAAAAATTATGCCCCTATGTCTGAATCTATTTATATTTTAATATATAATTTATATTATTTTATAATAATAATAAAAAGGTATTTATGGAGTAGGCAATTTATTAAAAACTATATTAAATTATGAAGTAGACAACTAGTTTTTTACCATTCAAGTATTTTCATGGAATATTTTATGGTTGTCATGGATAATAAATAAAGACCCATAAATATTTAGAAGCGAAGTGTTTAAAATGACGGGTAAAAATTGAAAATATTGCGGGTAGGTCCAATAAATATTAAATGAAAGTATAAATTAAATAGAATTATAAAAACATAAATTTATGGTCTACAATATAAGTGGATGAAAAAACAAGAATAAAATAATGCTAAAAAAAAACTCGTAAGGACATAAAACCCCAGGCATTTATCCTCTCAAGATTTCTTTACCCTAAACCCCTCACAAGACTAACATTTAAACCCAGTTTTTGGGTTAAATGTTCACCACCTCCATGAAATATATCCTAACATTTTTGAAAATTCAATTACATTTCAAAAATTCAGTATCCCAAGGGAAAGACTTGGTTTTAATTGTACTTATAAATAATTAAAAATTCAATTAACATCACCTGGTGTCAAAAACGAAACCAGAAATGCCACCAACTTTATTCATTGCTGCTCTCCACTTCACCACCTTATCATCTCCAAACCTCTTGGAATGACTCTCAAAATCTTGCTGGAAAGGACCCTTCTGCCTTCTGACATTAGATGGGTCAACTTGGTAGAAAACAGGCAGGATCAGCCTCCTCAGCTCGCATATTCTTGCCAGCTCCTCCAGACACCAATGAGAATTGGCATACCTTGGCGAAAGAATAATGATCGATGAGGCTGAATCTTGAATTGCCTCCATTAAAGTTGGAGCAATCTCGTCTCCCTGAGTCATTCCAGAGTCATCTAAGAAGACCCTGATGTCTTGCTTATTTAAAGAATCGTAGAGATGTTTGGTGAAGCTGTGCCGGGTGTCTTCTCCGCGAAAACTTAAGAACACATCCCAATGGAGCCTCAGCGCTGCCGGAGACGATGAAACTATCAGGCTGTTGGACATTGTCATTTGGTGATATTGTGGGTTGCTTTTCCGTTCGGTTCTTGTTTGGAGGTTTTCTAAAGCAATGTAAAATTCCGTCCTACAGTACAGAGACATCATTGAGAAGTGACATAAAGAGATAAAGTGTCGGTGTTAAAGAAAAAGAAAAAGTGTACAGAGGATGGTCGGCATGGTTATAATTTAAAATATTTTATTTAAAAATATATTAAAATAATATTTTTTTTCTTTTTAAAAATTATTTTTTATATTAACTCATTAAAATAATCTAAAAATATTAAAAATATATTAATTCAAAGTAAATAAAAAAATAAATATTTTTAAAAATATTTTTAAAATGTAAAAATAAAAACAGGAAATTTTGCAATTTTTTTTCTATTATTATTATTTTTTTTTTAATTTTGAGCTTCAAATTTTGAAAGCTGAATAACGGATAGAAAGCAAAACCAAATGGCACAAATCCTAAAATGCACACACGAAATATTGGAAGAGAAAAATAACATCAAAAACAAAGAAACAAAAAATTATAGACAACGCCGATATATTATCAAAAAATACTAATTTTGAATATATTATTTTAATATTTGTAAATAGTTAATTATTTCATTACAGAGATTGTCCTTAAATTGGATTTGAAGGTAAACAGGGTATCTTTAGAATATTTGTTGAGACTTGAGAGTTGTCTAATGCTCAGAATCAATACATGTTGATTAAATATATTATTTTATTTAAATATTTGATTTTTATTCTTTTTCAACACATTTAAACACAAATTAAATCTAATTAGCTATTTAACCCATATTTCATTACAGGTTGAATAATTATTATTTTTTAATTCAAAAAAATTGAATATGACAGCATTCCCTATGCATTTTTTAACATAAAAATCTCAATTGTAATTTCAATAGTGATGTGTACATTTAATTAAATAAATCTTAAATTATTTGTAAACCAAAATAAAATTTAAAGTTTAATTATTCTTAACCAACCAAAGTTAAATATTCAAATTTATAATTCGGGTCATGGACTCAATTAAATTCAATAATTTTATTATAATATTTTATTTTAAGTAAATGCTCAAAAAATTGAGAACCAACTAAATATTGCAGTATTTTTTTAAGATCTTAATAAACCTATAAATATCAAACTCAAATAAATTATGTTTCTTATTTAAAAATAAACAAAATATTAAAGGATAAAATTAAAAAAAATAAGAAAGAAAAATTAATAAGGATCAAATTATGAAGGATTAAATTGAAAAAAATATTAAAAAAATAAATATCAATAAAAAGAGGAAAAAAGGCTTAGGTGCGGCCTAGTTTACCCAACGTTTTTGGGCCTAAAAAAAGCCTAGATGTGCAGGCTTGGAGTAGTCCATGCGCTTGAACATGCTTATTTATTTTTCTTTATTTATGGGGTGTACGACATCCTATTTAATTTTTTTTTCTTTTTTATAGGGTGGGCAACCTATCATCCACCATTAAAGTTTTTGAAAAAATAATTGTAAACGACGTATCACCTGTTCTGCCTATATTTTAACTTAAAAACACTTAAACAACACCCTATGCATGTTGAAAAACTTATCAATGGCCTCAAATCCAAGAATCACTCTAAAAACCTAAAATAAACTCAAAATAAGAAAACTTTCCAAGCTTAGATATATCATCTCATACAGGGTTAAGGAAAAATAATACCTAGGATAAACTCCCCTCCTCGAATGAAATCTATTGATATATAAAAAAAAATATTCATGTTCTGAATCGGTGTCAATCAAGACATTCTTCCCACCATTATAATTCAACTACTTTCTTTTTCTTCACTTAAACCAGTGATCAAAAAATAAAAATTAAATGAAGTTCTGGATCAAAATTAAATTTTTTAAAAATTAAGAGACTAGAAGTTTATAATTCAAAATGTTTTAGGAAGAAAGTGAACATTTTTTCTCCAAGCTTGAAACAACCACCCCTATTTTCTTTGTTTTTTTCACTTTGATCCTCTATCTTTAAATAATTTTTTGCCTTGATAAATTTTTTTTAATTAGCCATCAATTTTAGACTATAAAACTATATATAATTGAAAAAAAAATTCATTATAACAACCCATCTTTATGTGAACAATAGCATGACAAATAATGATTTTACCACGCCTTTTAATAAATGGATTTGATCAATAATATTATCTTTTCCCTCTTAAGTTTTGCAACAACTAATAAATAATATTATAATAAAATATTGATAATAACAATAATAATAGTAAATTATGAAGTGATAACGGTTGCAATAATGGTGCATGATTGTCGTAGCAGCAACAATAAAGAGAAATTGATAGTTCTAGTTTTAGTGGTGGTGATAGTAACATGGTGTGACAATTAATGGCATGGCTGTGCTGGTTTTAGTGGTGATGATAATAACATCGTGTGACAACGACGTGACGGTGGTAGGATAGCGTGGTGGTTGTGGCTGGTGTGGGTTATAGTGGTATCAATGGAATAGTGTTGGTGGTAGTTTTGAAGATTTTTTTTTTAATCAAAATATAATTTAGAATTATAGATTAAAAGTAACCATGCAGATTAATCAGCAAGTCATAAGTATAATGATACAAAACCTAATGAGAATGGACAAAGGAGAACAAGCTCCCAAGATGAACATAATGAACCAAAATAAAGTAATTACACTCAGAGGATATCCTGAAAGTGTAGTCAGCAAAATATATATAAGACTGGATGCCCAGCAAAAAATGTCGACATCAATGCCATTCAAAGTAGTAGCAAAGCTGAGCATGCTTCCCGTAAAGAAGAAGAACATCTATTATAGTGCAGCGGTTAACCAAGGAACCTAGCAGTCTTGCCGATGTCGAAGTTAACCAACCAAAAGGCACCTAGCCATTAATTAATGAGACAGAGCAGTCCACTGAAAGGCAGCAGCCACCGTGTCCTCAAAACCCAAACCAACAATGAAAACTGATAATGTCACCAAACACAGAGCTCAGCCAGAGACAAATAGAGCTGATGCACTGATACAGTTGCCATAGAGACTCAGACCAGCAGAAACACCAGTAATGAACACTAGCCAAAGACAATGGAATGCACCAAAAGCCAACACAACATAAAGTTTCTTCATAAGACTGACCATCTCATATTACTTCAGAGGCCAATGAAGCCCTCTGACATTCCAGCATATCAATAACGTTATTGTTGTGGATGAGTGGAAGGTTCCCTACCACTGCCAGATGCTCTAGTTGCAACACCTTTGTGGGCACTCCTGGTTTTTACACCATCAACTGTTGTTTCCATCCTTGAGGTGCCCTTTCAATGTCTTTGCTCTTTTGAGTATTGGGGTCAACACTGCCAGGAGATTCTCTCTTTCCCCGGACAGTTTCCCATTCTTAAGAGATCACGTCCACCTCAGTTTGCATGGGGTCAAGCTGTTGTTCTCCAGCAACATCTGTCCCTTTAGTACTCTCCACACTAGCAACCGGTCCCAAACACATAGGGACACTATCTGGTATAGTACTGCCCGCATGTTTAACCGCATGACTGCCCTTCTACCTTGACTCTACAGCAACTTTAGAACAGTCCCCAATTGTTGCAATGATTTTACTCTTTTGCAACTTACTGCTTTTCTTACTCCGGACAGTTTCCAAGTCTGCAGACATGACATCCACCTCAGCTTGCATGGGGTCACAATAGTGATCTACAGAACATCTTTCCCCTTATTTTTCTCCACACCAGCATCCACAGCATATCCCAAACCGTTAGAGGCAGTGCCTTGCTTAGTGCTTCCCATAACTGCATGACTGCCCATCGTTCTTGACTCTACAGTAGCCTTAGAACAAACCCCAGTTGCATGACCAAGAACTTTGCAGTGCTTGCAAAATCTGGGTAGTGTCTCATATATTACTCTTTGTATGAGAGCAGTACCATTAGGCAGGAGAATGTCAACAGAATGGATAAGATCATCAAGCAAATCGAGTTCCACTAGAACTCTAGCATACGAGATTCTCGACATGGTAGGAGTGAGCTGATCACTTTGGATTGGTTTCCCAATCACGCTGGCAATCTTAGAGAGGCACTTGGTAGACCAATGTTTTAACGGCAGATTTGGGAATTTCACCCAAACAAGGACCCTAGTCATTTCTTCATAACTAAAGTTAAAATACTCTGGCATAGCCTTCAAGATTAATGGCCTGCCATACACCAGATAGGGACCACTAGCAAGAACCGCCAATTTATCATCCACACTGTTAAATTTGTACACTAAGCAGCCAGATTCATGAATAGTCAAGGAAGCTTCACATTGCCATGTGTTTGTAACAATATCATGCAGGGCTTTGTAACAATAGCATTCCCTATGCATTTTTTAACATAAAAATCTCAATTGTAAATTCAATAGTTTATGTTAGCATTTAATTAAATAAATCTTAAATTATTTATAAATCAAAATAAAATTTGAAATTTAATTTCTAACCAACAAAAGATAAACATTCAAATCTATAATTCGGGTCATTTACTCAATCAGGTTCAATAATTTTATTATAATATTTTATTTCAAGTAAATGCTCAAAAAATTGAGAACCAACTAAATATTGTAGTATTGTTTTGAGATCTTAATAAACCTATAAATATCAAACTCAAATAAATTATGTCATTTATTTAAAAATAAACAAAATATTAAATGATGAAATTAGAAAACAAATAAGCAAGAAAAATTAATAAGGATCAAATTGTGAAGGATTAAATTGGGGGAAAAAATAAAAATATATAAATATAAATAAAAAGAAGGAAAAAAGGCTCAGGTGCGGCCCTAGTTTACCCGGCGTTTTTGGGCCTAAAAAAAGCCTAGATGTGTAAGCCTAGAGTAGTCCATGCACTTGGGCATGTTTATTTATTTTTCTTTATTTATGGGGTGTGCGACATCCTATTTATTTATTTTTATAGGGTTGATAACTTGTCGTCCACCATTAAAAATTTTGAAAAAATAATTGCAAACGATGCATCGCTTGTTTTGCCTATATTTTAACCTAAAAATACTTAAACAACATCCTATGCATATTGAAAAACCTATCAATGGCCTCAAACCCAAGAATCACTCTGAAAACCCAAAATGAACTCAAAATAAAAAAAAACTTTCTAAGCTTAGATATATCATCTCATGCAAGGTTAAGGGAAAATAATACCTAGGATAAAATCCCCTTCTTGAATGGAATCTATTAACACCAAATTTTTTATTATTATTATTTTGAATCTATGTCAATCAAGACATTCTTTCCACCACTATAATTCAACCACTTTCTTTTTCTTCACTCGAATCAGAGATCAAAAAAATAAAAATAAAATGAAATTTTGGATCAAAATTGAATTTTAAAAATATTAAGAGACTGAGAGTTTATAATTCAAAATGTTTCGGGAAGAAAGTTAATATTTTTTCTCCAAGCTTGAAACAATCACCCATTTTCTCTGTTTTTTTCACTTTGATCCTCTATTTTTAAATATTTCTTTGCCTTGATAAATTTGTTTTAATTGACCATCAATTTTAGACTATAAAACCATATATAATTGGAAAAAAAATTCATTATAGCAACCACCAATAATTTATCTTTATGTGAACAATAATCATTACCACGCCTTTTAATAAATGGATTTGATTAATACTTAAGTGTCCTAAAGGCACCTATTTATCTTTTCCCTATTAAGTTTTGCAACATCTAATAAATAATATTATAATAAAGCTTCATGAGAACATCATTAATATCCCTTTTAAAAGATATATAGAGCCTTTTATAGCTATGGTAAGAAGAAACAATTAATTTATGGTATTTTTTTTTATTTCAATAAGGGTAGATTTACATTGATTGTTAAATCTTTTGTATAAAAGAATAAAAGCTTAAAGAAAAAAGATTGTTGTAGTATGAAGAAGCATTTTAACATGAAAGGATCTTCATCTCGTTTAGAGAGTAATCACTACTCATGTGAGCTCTATAACCATTGCTTCATAGAAAAATTATTAAGATTTGTACAATGCATCCTTTTTTTCAAATTCTACATCATCAATCAAGATGGTTTAGATAAGATGATTTTCAAAGATATAGAACAAGTGGTGGATATATCATTGGTAGTTGAATATGTTATTGAATAGTATGAGACTTTACCCTATCATCAATAATCAATCTACTTTCTTTCCTTTATAAAGAAAGACAACTACCATTATCTTCAATGCTCAAACAAAACTTTCACAGCTTCTTCAAACTCAACTACACATTTTCCTTCTACTTCAATATCTCTAACTAGACAAAAAAAAAAGAGTAGACAGAAGATGAAGAAGATAGATTTACTGCTATATCAATGAAAATACAGACGTGAGCATTACTTAAAACACTTATACAGGATGCTCTTTATATATATAGAGTAGTAACTATTGCCTTTCCGTAACTTTATTTCTTTCTATGATTACATGATTCCTTATTTATATAGATTGATTCGTTTCTGATCTACCACAGTTGTAGTTTCCATGTATGATAAGTAGTCGTTGGTTATTTTGAGATAGTTGTTAATTCCTTATTGATTTGTCTTTGATCTGGCACAACTATGGTTTCTATGTATGTATAATTGATTACCATTCTGAATAGTAGTCGTTGTGGTAATTGTCCCTACAATCCTGGATGTTGGCGTGATAGGAGTTAATTAAGATTGGTTGTTGGCAAGAATGAAGGTGTTGTGTTGCTGTTGCTGCTACTGTCTCCTGCTACTGTGCTGCTCGCTACTGCTATCTTCTACTGTTGTTTTTTATTGTTGTTGTAGAGGTGTTATGGAGCTGTATGAGGATAAGGAGAAATGATGTTGGTGTTTGCTGCAGTTGTTGTATGATTGTTAATATAACCATCCCTTGTTGGTACATTTCCATCATATAGTTAAAAGTCTAATATTATCTCATCATTTTCACTTTTTATTTTGGTGCCTAATTTAAAATTAACATCTTTCAATGTTTTGACAACTTCTTGATAAGAAACTTTATTAAAGTTACGTAGTTTTTCAAAGTTTCCTTTTAAATTCCTTTCAAGCTTTCCAAACCTTCTTGTTAAATTCCTTTCACAACTGTGCCTTTCTCTAACATTGGACTCTAGAATAGTATGAGTTGACTTACCATTCATAACTGCAATCCTGTTATAGTAATAATCACTGATTCTTATTCTTGTCTTGTGTCTTTTCTCCATTTCTTCATCAAGATGTCAATATTTTTCATCAATGATTCTACTAGTTCCCTATAATTTTCATTTAAGACGTGCATATCTCTCTTCTAATGACATATATACTTCTCTCTTTTTTTTATTTTCCAAATCTTTTTTCCTGAAAAGTTGGTATGTCATGTTTTGTTCCAACAAGAAAATAAACTTCTTGGTAATTTTGATTTCTTTAATGGTGCCATAATTCTAAATAATTAATTTGACACTCCCATCGTGGTCGTCAATTGTTTGATGTAGGTTTTTTTGTGTCTTCTTTAATTAAGAGGATTTTTCAACTTAAAATTGAAAATTTAAGTTAATTGGTTTGAACTTCAGAGTTATAAGTTAACTAGTTCTAATTCTGGACTTAATCCTAGTTACTCATGTAATTCTAAATTTATGTTATAGAATTACACGAATATCAATATGATTAAATCCACTTCACCAAACAGTAATTCAATTGAAGAAGTAATCAAATAATTAAAACAACTTGAATACAAAGTAAACTCAATAACTTAAAAAAGAAATACTTACATTTATAGAGTAATATTAACTACTTGTAACATTTCATTTCTTGTATGTTAACTGAAAATAATTTTTATCTTTCAAAATTCTTTCTACGATCTCATAGTTATAGGAGTTATTGCAGCTTTTTAATTTACAATGGCTTATTATAACTATTCATGTTATGCTTATTATTTACATGTTTTTTCTTTTATATACCCTTATTTTTTAAGTTTTTTTTAATTATTTAATTATCAAATAATTATCTTTTAACCTTATCCATATCCTATAAAATTTATAGTATAATATTATCCATAATTTAAGCAAGAGCTTGCCTCTTGGATCTATTATGAATAGAAGATGAAAAGCCCAGGTATCTATCTTAAGCATCAACATGAGGAATATTCAAAGAGTGATGAGCTCGAGAATTTAGTAGGCAAGGAGTGTTTTTATTTAAAAATACAGCCAATTTTTCAAGATTAACATACTGCCCACTTAATTGTTGATAAAGAAGTCACACTTGCTGAAGAAATATGGTACATTATTATCACCAATAAATGTCACATCCTTAATTATCTTATCATACCACTAAAAAACTAGAGCATTAGACTTATGAGATTAGCCAGGACGTGATGCTTGGAGGCATGATGTACAGGTTAATACTATATTTGAACATTTATAGGTCATAAAAAATTTAGGAATGTCTCAAATATTGTAATTTATTGATGATAGATGGAGGCTAATTTCAATATTATTTTATAGAGGCCTATTTATAGTTTGCATAAAACACCAAAAAAACACAAAATAAACTCTTTAAAATACCCTCAACGCACTTGATACTTTGTTATTGATATTTAATTTTATTTTCGAAAAGCCTAAAAATAATTTAAACGTGATAAAATTTAAAATTACAAATAAAATATATTAATACAGTTGATGAACTTCCTAGCACGCGGCTCTACATCAAAACTCAAAAGTGAACATCACGACTTGCTTGGTTGGGAGGAGGGGGAGGGCTTGGCAGTGGACGCCTGCCTTGCAGCTTTCTATGCTTCATATCTGCATGCACAATAACTACTTCTTACACAGCCAAAGAACTTATCAATTGTTTGATGGGTTAGGTTCTCCACTTCAAAATGAGGAGAAGAGATGTCCCAAAAAACATAAACAGAAAAAAAATGGAAAATTTTTAAGATGACAGCTTTAATGCATATTTTAAACCTTTTAAAAACAATTCCCTCTCTACTTGAGTGTCTAACAAAGGAAAATCATGACTGGATAAACAGTGGTTAACAAAACATTCGCAGTGGTTCACTATTGGCTTTGAAATTAAAGGTTAGGATTGTGGATAACATAAAAAATTGAAATAATTAAGCTTTTATAAATCTTTTTTCGAAATTAAGCAAAATCAAGCAATATTTATTTCCTTCTTAATACAGACAGACCTGCATCAACCAGGGCCTTGTGCGTGATCATGGTGGAAGAGGCAATCATCAACATGGCCAGAAAAAGAGAACGAATGAAGCGAGAGAAAGCCATCTCCGATTCTTGTACCTTTGACGCTGTCTTGTATGCATTAATTACTTTATCAGATACTTAATTTATAGAAGTTATTCATCCACGGTCGTCGTTACTGTCAATATTTCAAAACCTAGTTTTTTCTTGGAAGTCGCTGTGTTTTTCCAACTTTCAACAAATAAACTTCTTGTTCATACCATAAATTGCCGTCTGGTCGTAAGTGTTAAAACTGTTATTCACGTTAGTACCAGTGGTCGTATTTTTCTTGTGATTCATACCATTTTCATTGAATAAAAAAAATAAACGATTAATTGGTGGGAAAGCGATTTATAGATTCAGTTCAAGTCCTAGTTCATCGTATTTTCTTGCTTTCCAAGCACTAATTAACTCTTGATGTTTCTCAGGTTACAAGCACAAGTTTTTCATATTCAACCATTAATTTTCTCTTGATGTTAATATGTTAGATAGTGAATCGGCTGGTTATATGTAGTACTGATATTATTTATACAAAATATATTTATTATTAATAAAAAAATTTATATTTAATACTCATTTTATATTTGACTAATGAATATAATATTTTATTAATGAATCTAAAGTAAAGATAAAGTCCATGAAATAAAAATAGTTTGCAAGGAAAATTATAAAATTATTATAATTATAAGATTTCTATTGTATCACGACATTGTTCTTAAATATTCCTGGTCAGTATTTTATTAAGATTGGACGTTAAGTAGAGTTGTTGAAACTGATGTATATTATATTCTTTTTTTTATGAAAGGAAAGAGTTGTTTTTATAAACTAAAGTATGAGGGATACTTGAAACTTATATGTAGTCGCTTGTCAGATGACATATACACTAAATTAACCTGCAAAAGAATTCTATATGGAGAGATTATCCACTTTTATGGAAAGGCTATTGTGATAGTTAAGTGATTCTTAGACTTTAGATCACTAAGTTATCTTATATAGAAAGTGTAATGTTTTGATCCTGACCACACGTTATCCTAATCAAGGATAACAAATGGGCATATATTGGGTATAGCATAAACTATATAAAGATATTTAAGTAATCAATAGAGGATTCATCACCCTAGATGAATTACAAAAAGATTTTTATTTGTTATCAAATAGTATTGATTGTAAAATCTTTGACCAATGTGGAATAAGTTTTGAAAAGAGTTTTAAAATCTTATTCAAATAATCAATGACTATAGTGTTAAGAACTAACATGATTTGACAAAACAAACATACACTATGTTATAATGTTTAAATCAAAATATTCTTGATAAATGGATAATAATTACATTAAGAATCTAGTCCCTAAAAGTTTAAGTCAAACTATTTATGATTTTCCTGATAGTTTGATAATCATGATAGGTTGCTGGACATTATACTTGATCTTTAATTATAACTTAATCAATTGTTGAATTGATAATAAATTAAATTGTCTAATTTATTTAATCTTATTTTATTTAGGATTATGATTTATATTTGAGCCAACTTATTAGGGAACCCAATAGGCCATGAACATAAGAACCATTGGTTAAAAATTAAAATGGGATAATTAATCAAATGTAACTTGATTATAAATAAATTTTAGAAATTAAGTATTAGAATGTAATTAATATAGGGAATTACAATTATAGACCTAGAAACAATCAAGGACTTGATTAAATAAATTTCTAAAATTAGCCTAAAATAATATATATGATATTATTTAAGAGCCAAATTTATATTTTTTTTATTTATAGGGTTTTTAGGTTTTTCTATAAATAGAATGTTATGCCTATTATTTTCTAAGAGAAAGGTGAGGAAAGTACAATACAAAACACTAAAATACAAAAGAAAAGAGCTAGCACTCTAAGGTATAACAATCTCTCTCTTCTAAAAGGATTTAAGAGATTTTTTAGTGGTAGTTCTTGTGGATTACCATTAGAGGTCAGACACTTAAACGACTTATGGTTTGCAACAACTCAGCTTTTAAGTAAATATTCAAAGCCAAAAAGAAGCGAATCAAGTCGTAGACCAGACTCGATTAAATAAGTTAGTTTTATTTCAATCAAATGATCTCTTTTTTTTGTAATGATAGGATCAAATTAAATAAAAAATCAATAATGATAACCGGGGGGACTTTTTTGTAAAATGAGATAAAATATGGAGCTCAATTCTCAGCCTATTAAATACAAAAAGACAACTTGAGGCAATCCGAGTTAGCATAACAAACTATTAACTCGAGGAATAAGGGGTGAGCGAACCTAGGTTGACCTACCAAACTCGCGATTCAAGTCATAGGATCAGGATAACCTGGTAAAAAACACATAAAAAGTCACAAAGTTGGAAAGAAATTTTTTTTAAAATATCAGTACGCTTTAACTTTTCAAACCTGTGACCTAGGGCATTAGACTAGAAGTACTCTATCTTGAAAAATCAGGAAACCTAATTTCTAAAAAATTAAATGTTGAATGATTAACTTGGAAAAAGAATATCAAATGCACAAAAAGAACCAAAACAAAAAATTAAAATTAAAAGAAAGGGGATAAAGATTAAATAAAAATAAATTTCGTTTTTTTATTGAAGACTGAAATTGAGAAAAAAAAATGAATTGAACAAAAGGACAAAGAAATAAAACAAAAATGAGAATCAATATTGAAAAAAAAAAGTATACACAAAATTTTGATTGAAGGGTGAAATTGAAAAGAAAAATAAATTTAACAAAAGGCCTAAAGATAATCAAAAGAATGACCAAATTGGAAAAAAAAAATTAGCAAATTGGAATTGAAGGATGAAATTGAAAAAAAATAAAATTTTTATAACAACAAAAGGACATCAAGAACAAAAATTAAAAATCAAAAGAATAAGGATAGAAGTTGAAATACAAACAACATAGAGGGCTGAGTTGTAATTTTCAAGGGAAAAGAGAGAAAGAAAAAGAAAAAAAAGCTCATAAAAGACAAATACAACCACCACTGCCGACATGCATCGCACCACCAAAAAGAGAAAAGACGGTGCTTTCAACGACTTGGTGAAAGAGAATTTTTGGATGCTCGAAGACACCACACTCGTTGTTTAAATGAGGCAGACCCCTCCCACGCATCGAAGAGTGTGCCCCACACACACCCTAATCGTATTTCTTAAAAAACAATTATTCAAAAACCAAATTGTCCCTAATTTGATCTAATAATAAAAAATCTTTGAAAAAAAACCTTGACGTCAATTTTATTTTATTTTTATTTTTAAGGATATTTTTGTCATTTCAATATGCTTTTTTTATTATTTTTTTATATTTTATCATATACTTAAGTTTTCCCTTAGCTCAATTGATTATAACAAAAAAAAAAAAACTTTGTGAAAACTCAAAATTTCTTCTTGATGGCAGTTTTAAAATTTTTGCTTTTAAGAATATTTTTTTTTGTTCACTGTATATTTAAAATGAAAAAAAATATATTTGTCTCAGAATAATTTGTTAATGTCTCATACACCTTTTTAAAAGACATAAATGCCAACCTCTTTAAAAGATATAAATGCCGACAATTTCCAGTGCAACGGTTTTTTTTATGAAAAAGGTAAAATCATCATTCTATTATTCCAGTGAATAGTATCTATTAGCTCTGGTTAATGATATCTCTAACTATATGTTTTTCCTCCTCTGTAAATGATTTTTTATTCTCTAATAGGTTTTCTATTTTTTTCTTAACCATTATAAAAAAATCTAAACAATAAATAATGATATATTGGCGTTGGTATATAATTGAACAATACACTTTTAGGTTATTCACTTACTTTTTTTATTTATTTTAATATAACAATCAACACAGGACGTCGCAAATAATATTTTACTTTTTCGTAAATAACTTTTTTTATAAATTATTCTGAATTGTTGTTTTCTATTTTAAATGTATTTGATGGTATAGAAAATCAGAAAGTCATACGAAGTTTGTTGAATGTGAAAAAAAGAAAATTGTAGATGATAGTTTAAGAGCATTTGATCAAAGATACTATCATTAGTACTCGTCATTGACCTTTTACGTGAGACTAAAAAGCTTTTTTGCAACCTGAAGAATGCTTCGAAGAGGTTCAAATCCTGAGATAAATGGGATAAAGATTGAAGAATTGGGAGATTTTGATGTAGGTTGAATGAATATATATATATATATATATATATATATATATATATATATATATATATATATATAAAAGCTCTTATTATATATACATTGTGCAACTATTAAATTTTCGTTTGGATATTTTTTATTCTTTCATAATACATGATTAAATTTTTTCCTTAAATTAGAGTGTCACTTTTATAAGGTTGATATGTGTTAGAGAATAATATAAATTATATTTTAAAACTACAGTTTAAGTTTTTGAATTAAATTTGTTTTTTAATATAGTATCAGAGTTTTGATGACTGAGCGATTATAATTTTGAATTTCTCTATTCCTATTATTTATTAAAAATCAAGTATCAGTTAGTATGGATCTATATAAATTTAAAACTTAAAAAACTTTCACTTAAAAAATTATATTAAAAATAATATAATTATATCTTGTAACCTTGAGTTGGTTCTTTCATAATATTCATATATGTAATATGCGTCACTTTACTCTTAAAAAAAGCATGAAAATCATGCTGTTAACTTTAATTAATTAGCAGTTATTGGAACAGAAATTAATCTTTTTCCTCAAGGATAACAAAACCAATAAATAAGCGTCTGGTTAGAATACTGTCGTAAAGGAAGGAGAAATTTGTTTAAGAATAATTGAATGCATTTTGAAAATTTAAGTAATTTTGAAGGAGAAATTTAAGTTATTAAATAGCGGGCTAGACAAGTCCAGGGAAACGCATAAGAAATTAAACAGATGGAATTCCAACATAGAATTCTCGAGTTTACGAGACCAGAAAAAGAAGAAGAAGAAGAAGAGTTGTGAATCCTAAGCATCGAGCTAGCGTTGAAGGTGGAACAAGAATATTGTAGATGAAGGGCGAAATTTATAATTTGAAAGTGGTGAAGATGGTTCAGCTGGATCAAAAATAATTTTTAAGAAAATTAGCTTTTCTATAAAAATCGATAACCTAAATAGAAAAGAGAGAGATGGCTGCGGCACAGAAAATAACTTGCATGCAAAAGAAACCAAATAATAGTCATAAAATCAAACTCATGCTGCAAAATTATGTCCTCTATCTGAGGCTTGTTTAGGTAATTGATTTGAAATTGCTGATGTTTCAAAATCCAGTTGTTACTTATTTGGAGGCTCCATATAAATAAAAAATCAGAAAAAAAAAGAGAAAATACAAAATATAAAAAAAAATATTGGAAGAAAATCAAAGAAATATATCAGTGAGAAGAGTATACCAGAATACCAAGAAAATTATTGAAGATGGGTTAGGGAAGATCAAATATACAAGATTAAAAAATTTGATAGTGTATTTTAGATTGAGGAAGGCTCTATTAGCAAAAAAATAAATAAATAATTTGTGGAGAAAAATTCAAAATTGAATGTTTAAGAATTGAATTAGAATTTATTGAGGATTATTTGAATTTATTGAGGGATTAATTGAAACAAAAATTGATTTTTAAAGTTAATTTAGACTTTAATTGGAAGAAATTAAAGTATAGAGGTCGGATTTCAATTTTTAGGAGTTAATTTTGTCAAATCAGAAACTTAATTACATAAATATTGAAGTTTGATGAGTAATTAAGAACTTGATTGAAAAAATCCAAAACCAAAGATTAAACTAGAAAAGATGTGTGCATATAAGGATGAAATTGACCATATCATGGGCCAATTTGAGGAGAGAAGAAAAGAAAAGGAAAATATATGGAAAAAAAAAAGAGAGAGAGAGAAATATCAATAAGAAATATAAGTGTATAGGTCCAAGAGTCTAAACAAAATATTTCTTAGCTTTGCAAGTTTATGAGAGACCAAAAATAGGTCCTTTCTAGCATTTTTTTTATGTTTTATTTATTTATTTTTATTTTATATTTATGTTTATAAGTATAGAAAAGAGGTTTCAATGCTCAACAAATAATGTTGTATTCAACTTTTTGTTACTGTGTTTTTATTTAATGATTTTTTTAAATTTTTTTTATGTTTTTGATACATTAAAGTTGTTATTTAAGTTTATTTTTGATATATAATGTTGTTTTAGTTTTTGTGTAACATAAGCTATGTATGTTAAAGTAAGGGTGTTTTACTATGAGTTTGCTAGGTTTGTTCATGCACAAAATGTATTCAAAAAATCAATTTTGAATACATGTTATGTGAAAATATAGTATGTTTTAAGTTTATATTTTTTTTTTATTTGGTACCTTCACTTGATTTTGATGTTTTAATGTTTTTTGTTAGTTTTTTTATCCAAACAAGTTTGTATATGATATTGTGATTTATTACGGAAAAAAAGAGAGCATGTTTTATAAGCTAAAAATGTCCATTTCTAGGCTTAGCGATGGCAGCCATTTCTAGACATGGCTAGGTTTTTTTTTTAGGGTTGAGACAATGTTCTTCATGTGCTTAGGAAGAACCTTGGGTTTGTGTTGAATCTTCTTCATTTGTTCTTTGTGTTCTTCTAAAAAAACATTGCTTTAGCTACATGATTTTGACTTATTTTGTTTAATTTATTTACCTAGAATCCTTTCTTATGCATGATCAACTAATATTCTAGTGTTTATTTGAATCAATAACATGATTTCAATGGCTTTTAATCCTAGATTTTCAATTTAGAATCGAAACCTATTTTGACAAAATCATGATGTTTTAGTGATAATTGAAGTGATTGAATGCTATATTATTGATCATCACATGATTTCCAACATGTATGTGCCTTCATTGTGACCAAATCTGGTCTGATTTGGAACTCACATTGCTGAGTTCGGTTCTTCATGTTTTTCATATTCTTCATTTTCTTTTATCCATTCTGATCAAGTACTTTTGAGTTGTATTTTTTTATGTTTAATTTTTTTTGCCTTTGGTTTTGTTTTTGGATTGTTTTTAAGTCAAACCAAGATTTTTTGTCTGGTTTATGGTGGAGCCAAAAATTTTGAATCAACTTAGTCGAGTCGGGTTAAAAAAAAATGGGTCAAAGGGTCTTGTACCCTATATGGTTTGCCATTTTTGTTAGGGATTTATAAGTTTAAGGTCGTGTTTTGCAAACACCCCTTTAGCTTATTTTGAGTAGTTTTATTACAAGAAAAAATAAGTTTTTACCAAACAAAGCCTAAAAAATAAAAAATTAATAATAAATATTTTTTTCTTACTTATGGAAAATTATAAAATTATTTAAGTATTTTTTCAAAGAAAATTTAAAATTTTTTTGCATGTTTTTTTTTAATATTGCATGGATTTACAACAAGTTTGTAAAATTTCAAAGGATTTTGACATACATTTCAAAAATATATAAAACAATTCTTTTAATATACATTATTATAAACTTATACGTAAGATATATTCCTAATATTAAATAAAAAGAAATTTTATTTTATTTTTATGTTGGCATTAGAATGATTAGTTTTTTAACCTGATAAGATAAGGGTCACCTTACTGAGAAAGACTTTCCTTAAACTTTAGATAGACCAACAATTAGAAAACACAACATTTTCTAAGTTTATATCAGACAAATAAACAATGCAGTTTACCTGAGGTAAGGAGTTTTAGGGGTGTTAATACCTTCCTTTTACGTAATCAATCTCCTTGCCTCTAAGACTAGTTAGAATTTCTAGTGACCAAAATATTAGGTAGCTACTTCAATTCCTTTTTTTCTACTGATAAAGGACAAGAACTTCTTGTCCTTTCCACACATATCATTCTTGACGATCCCAATCCAAGAGGATGATCTTGGATTGGGATCGTCACGACGCCTCACACGTGCAACACCAGTATATTTAGGAATGAAGTTTTTGGTGTTTGGAAAATAGATAATCATATGTTCATGTCAATATTTCATTCTCTAGAGTTTAGAAAGTGGATGATTGGTGATAGAAGGCCTAACACCCGCAAAACAATCATTTTTTGTGGGGTTTAGGGACCCTCAATAATAAAGTCCATAACTTTTAAGAAAATAATTGCAATAAATGAGAGAATGCTTCGTGATTTAAAAGTATTAGTGTCTAGAGAATAAAAATTACGAATCATTTACCTAGATGTTTCAAGGGGTATTTATAACCCTTGAACCTAATTTTTTTGTTTAGGTAGAGGGATTAAAGAGTCATTTCCTCCTAATAGTATTAATGAGAGATAAATATTTATTACACGATATTAATAAGGGATAAATATGCTTAACACAATATTAATGAAATGAAAATATGGTAAGCTCTTGGAAGATTTCTTATACACTTATTAGTGTAGAGAGATAAATATATCTAGCCCAATGTCAATAGGTATGGTAAAGAGCTAGATCTTAGCCCATTTAGTCTTGGCACATAGCCGAGTTCAAGGGCATTAGATCTGACAACATGCTAGACTCATGCCCAATTAGACTTGGCACGATGCCAAGCCCAAGAGCGGTGGGTCTGACAAGGTGCCAGATCCATGTTCGTTTGAGCTCGACATGTAGCCAAGCTTAAGGGTATTGAGTCTAACAGCTCACCAGACTCATGCTCAATTGGGCTAGACTCACAGTCAAGCCCTAAAGCACTGGGTGTGGAAGGTTGCCAGATTCATAGCCACTTGGGCTTAGTTCAATGCTCATGCCCAAGAACAGTAAGTTTAACAGCTTACCAAACCCATGTTCATTGTGCTGAGTCTGATAGCTTTCCATACCTATGATCATTTAGGCTCAGCTCATAGCCACGCCCAATGATGTTGGGCTTAGAAGCAAGTTAAACCTATGTCATTCGAGCTTGGAATTCTACCAAGGCTGGGGATGTTAGGTTTGGACACAAACCTCACCCACCTATCAATAGGTTATCATAATATCTTTAACCTTCTAAATAAGGATTTAGGCTCAAAATTTATTTTTCATAATGTCAAAAAATGTTGATCCATTAGAAACCTCTTCTCCTTTATAAAGAATGTTGCAGGGAACAATGAGACGAACTACTTATGAAAGAGTAAAATAGAAAAAAAGTTAGTACTTAGTTTTATGATGACTAGAAACCCTAATAGGTCTAAAAGGTTGATTATATAATAAGAAAGATAGATATCACCTTATATATCCAACCTACGGTAAGTTGTGCATTGTTGTTTGTTTTAATGATAAATATGTCTAATGTGCTTACATGCTAAGAGTTTATCTAAAACTGGTATATGTGTGTTTGTTAAATTAATGTTAATGTTTCATGAATGTTTATAATTTCTTAATACAATTGTTTTCACCATGGATAATTTCATTAATTGAAAGTGATTGACTGGATGGCTTAAATAGTACTTAAAAAGGGTATTGTTGGAGCACCCTTAAACTAACTACTCCATATTCATTAAAGGATGAAAATAAACTTTATTATTATTTTTCTTTATAGTGAGATTATGAGAAAGAAAAATAAAAAATGATATCTGGAATTTATTTTTTAAATGCACCCTATAACACTACCCGATAATGGTACATCTACCATAAATAGGATCAACAAACATGACAAAATTATGAGGAAAACAAGTTTTTGAAAAATATTTTAATCACAATAAGTAACTAATCTCACCCTATAACATTGTTCGATGATGGTACATTTGCCATAGGTAGAGGATCTGAAAATATTTTAACATCTTGTAATAAGTGAACATCTTGTATTAAATGACTTTATTATTGATTGATCTCACCTATAACTCTGCTCGATGGTGGTGCATTTACCATAGGTAGAGGATTATTAACCAACCAACGAGCGATCTACTAAATTTTAAAATACTTTTGAATGTCATAATATGATTTATTAAGCAACTTTTATTTTTTACTAATCACATCCAATGACAATCCTTAGTGGTACATTTGTAATAGATAAAGATCAATAAAAATTATTAATATGAGAAAATTAGTTTTGGTATGTGGTTTTCAATATTATCAATTTTATTCATTATTCATCACATTCTAGGACTATGTCCACTAATGATACATTTTCCATAAATAGTGATGAATAAATAATAAAAACATTATCATTAAGAAATTGATTATGAAATATGCTTTTTAACATCATCAATTTTATGATATATTGGCCACACCCTAAAACAATTCCTATTAATGATGCATTTGTCGTAGGTATGATGGATAAATAATAAAACCATTAACATAAGAAAATTGGTTTTAAGAAGAGTTTTTTTCTTTACCATCATCAATTTTATTACTTATTCACCAGTGATTAGTACTTAAAAGTGCATTTTTATCAAGGTTTTATATTATCATTTTGTACTTGAAGTATTAATAACTCTCTAACTAAAGCATGTTTTATAATAACAAGTCTGATACTATAAGATACCTTTAATTTATGGTAAATTTTCCTCTTAAATGTAGGCTTATCACATAAATCAAATGATTGATTAATGAGTTTAACTACTGAAATTGAGAACACAAAGAGAGGGGCAAGTTTAGAAAAAAGATGTTGGTTCAGTCCAAACTAGAACACTATTCAGTCATGGGGTCATATCTAGAGCTGTAGATCTTGGATTTTAATTTGATTTATATGGTTAGAAAGCTAAGACATAGGCCTAAAACATTCATGGGAGTCCAAGACTCAATTCTGTTTTTTGAAAGTCCAAATCTTAGCAACAACGGAGAAGTCAAAATCTGTCTTGCAGCCTCGACATTATTCAGTGTTCAACCTATATCTCAAGTTCTAGAAATCCAAATTCATCGATTCTTATTTGGTTAGAAAGCTGTGAAAATTTTCTAGAACTTTCATGAAGACAATCTATTCAAATTGTGACGTTAGCAATGATGTTTTGTTTAGACAAGAAGATAAGGATTGTCACCAAGTCAAGATGTGACCACCCATTCAACAATTAGTCATCAAATCAATAGTTTCAAATTTTGGCCTATAAAATGAGGCATTTGCCATTCATTTAGGCATTTTGGTTTTCAGATCCAGATCATGTTCTTGCTTTCTCTTTATATTTTTGTAATGCTTAAGTTTTGTTTATATTAATCTCTTGTTTATGCTTTTCATTTCCTTTCCTTTACTTAGTTAACTTATATCTTATTTATGTTCTTATCTTGTTTATTTATGTTTCTCTCTTTCATTATGTTTAGCTAAGTTTATTATATCAAAGTGAAAAGGTTACACTAATGGTGTAAGAATAAGTGTAGTATTTCTCAACATGGACTTTAATGTTTGATATTAATATGTTTTGTATTTGTTATCTTGTTCACTTTTAATACTTTGCTTGTTAAATGGTTAATCTAGATTTATGTTGTATAACCTTTGGTACAACAAATACTTGACACTTTCATAGCCCAACCGTATGGTATAACCGACACTTGTGCTATGAAAGGAACTTGATTTGTTGTTAACATAAGTTATAATCATGAATACCTGACAACATTTACAAGTATTAGCATTATTTGAATAAGATAACTAATGTAATCATGTTAACAATTTATAATCCAATTGGAACCTCCTTTGTGTGTGATTTCCATTTGAGTAATAAAAAGATTTTATACTATACTTGTTTGAAATACCATTAGTGAATCCTCTAACCTTGACAATTATTTTATCCTTGTTTAACCTTATATCAATATCATATCTCAAAGCTCTCTTCAACTCCTTTCCTGTTATTATCTATTTCTTTATTTGCAGTTTATACAGTTAACCTCCCTGTGGTTCGACCTCGGTCTTGCCGGGTTATTTATTATTTCGACACTCCTACACTTAGGAGAAGACATCAATCATTTGGTCGTGTCAACATCCTAAAACAATGCTGACTAATAGTATATTTGTCATATATAGGATAACACATTTACCAATACAAATTCATAACATTTTAATTATCGGTTTATCAACATTAACATCAATACTACGTATGATTTGCCCAAATAAAACATATTTTCCATAGGTAAGATTGCTCACAAGTTCCTAAATCAATAATCATCAATAATCTATAATAAAAAAAATCATAAACAATTAACATCACTCATATTAATCTATCATAAAACCTCAATCACATCCTATGATAATATCTAAATGAGATGTATTTTTCATAGGTAGGATTGCTTACAAAATGCATATCCACAATCAAAACCAACCAAACCAAACACAAGTCTAATATAGCAATTTTATCTCTTTGTATTACCAACAACTAACCCATAAACATTAATAATCATAATTAATCCAATATTTCATCATAATATCCACCTTTTTTCTGAAAAATTTCCACACATGTTAAAGATACCTAAAAATTAGTTTAGGGGTTAAAGTCTATCTTTCAGAGTAGCTACAATCGAGTTGGGGCTGCTAGAATTTGGTGGAGTAGTTGTGGTGTATGGTGGCACGTGATAATGGCACGCTGAAGAATAGCCATAACATGTGCAAATGAGGTTGAGAGATGCATAGGCTAACAAACTTTGATCTATTTCTCCTCTTATTTCTTCCTTCACTAGCGATGTAATCTACCATCATTCATCATAGAAGATCTGAGCCTTCAAAATTTTGGTCCTCTTTGTTTTTTTTTGTTCTTCCTTCTTTATTTCTTTCTCGGGCTTTTTGGTGGCCTTTAGTAGGAAGAGCTTAACGTGATGGTTGTCTTGTATTATTGGCCATCGGTGGAGATAAGCTTCCCCAGTTATGGTGGACTATGATAAAGCATTCATGAATGAAGATTTACCAATGAGGTAAATATCTCCTTCCAAATTATCAATTAAGAATCTTTTTAGGTTAGAAAATTGGATTACTTTATTTAGATTCTTATCTCTAGCTAAGTGTACAATTAGATACACTTGTGAGAAAAAACATATAAAAATGACATGATGTAATTGATTTATAAAACAAAAGGAGAAATGGTTAGTCTAAAGAGTCAATTTTTGTCATCTTAAGAAAGGTTATAGGTGTATATCATGAGTATTTATATAAGCGGGAACAAGAGAAAAATCACTTTTTCAAAAGTTGAATTAATAATTTTGTTTATCAAAATACACAATCATCATTATCTCTCTATCTTTGTTTCATATTTTAAGAAACTTATCTTATAATTTTTCAAAAATCTGTTCATCTTTACTAGACATCTTCTGATAAATACAAAATAAATTTATGAAACAATTCATCCACTCATCCTCTTCATCTTACATTTAACCTTTTTGTGAAAAAAGTTAAGAATATCCTATCTTGATGTGAAATTTCTTAAGAAGATTATTAAAAAGAATATGTCATTACAATCATCTGTGAACTACATTTACAAAACACATTTCTTTTGATTTATTATTTCTAAAAAAGCCAATATATTTTATTATTGAATGGACGTTATAAAGTAAAAGCTAAGAAGAAACTTGAAACCCTTGTTTCAAGCTCTCCCAATGAGGAAAAACAGGGGACCTCATCCTTTAAAAAGACTCCAGTCCAGTCCTCCAAGATTGATTGCCAACAGAATTTTCATCGATAATTTCATTAAAAACATTGACATACCATTACTTCTAACAGACTTGCCAAAAGAATTTTTTTAATACTTTTATTCCATCGCTGATTATATTGGAAATAAGAACCTTAATTTCTGATGGGTTAGTTCGTTGTTGATTATATTGGAAACGCTAAAACCTTTGGTAACATTTCGATAAAAATGGGTGGTCCATCGCTGATTCCATTGAAAATTAATGTTCTTATTTTCTTTAGACAATATAATCATCGAGTTCATCTACAATCACATTATTTATTTTTGTTAGTTGTTACAACCCCTTAGTCAACCTAAACGTACAACTAAAACAACAATACAAAGTATCTTCAATACAATAATCGTTCACATTAAATTCATAACCACAACAAAAAAAAAAGTACTAATGAAATTATTGAAACAATGAACATTTCTTCAAAATTATATAATAAATATAAATATATCTCATTATAAAGTATCAACAAATGTCCAACACAACTTCAGTTTTATTACACAATGAAACATCACATCTAAATCAATTCAACATCTTTTAATCAAAATCCTCCTCTTTATTTTCTTCATCGTCATGTCCAACATCATCTTTATTATTAAATTCAAGGTTGATCTCATAATACATTTAACTATTAATATCAACATAAGTATTCTTAGTGACATGAAAATTTGCATTTTTTAACTTGGTATATGGAGGAGGTCGATATGGATCAACTAGCTCATCCATTTGAAATACATCATCTCTTCCAATTACTTCATTATTACCATTTTCAACAACTTGAACAAGACTTCTAGATTTGAATTTCACAACAGATAACCAATCAACTCCGTTATAATCATTTCTAAAGAAAAGAGTATATATATAATACATTTGTTTGATATTATTTTGAAGAAATAAAAACATAATTGATGTTGTGAAGTCTACCTCTCTTTTTTTTTTTTACTAAACCATGGTAAGAATCTACTCTAATTCCTCTATCGGTATCATATTGATAACATTTGAATAAGAACATTGTATCTTCTAACCTAAGATATCACAATTCAATAACCTCTTATAATTTATCATAATAATCAACTTTAAACTCATTAATGTTGAAACCTTTACACAAACCCTACTATTATAGGTTTTTAAACCATCACCATATTACTTAATATGGAAAATATGTTAATTGATGAACTACTTATTATAACACTTGACCTTTTTTTTTGGATCTGAAGATAGGAGTTTTAATTTACTACTATCGGCTCCCATGTTGAATACCTTGTTAAAGTTAAGAACCATTAACGATCGAAAAAAAACATAACTAAATATAAACTTAGTAGTTATGAATTGAATAATTGATGATTATTAAATACTTACAAGTGTTTTAAATCATATGGTAAATTATTCATCTTGTAATTGATAGAATTGAGATTCACTAACATTTGAATTTTGAGATAACAATAATTGATAATGTTGTCTACATGGAAGTTAATTAAATTTATTTTATAAGAAGATATAGGAGAAAATTTTAAAAATTATATATAATTTTATAATTTACTTACTAAATACAAATATCAATTTATCACAATTAAATAGCACATAATTATATGCTTGTTTAGATTTGATGTCTGTCAAATATCTATTCTTCACTACATTCCTAAATAATGGTCGCTCGGGATGATAAAATATTGAGAAATTCTCACTCGAAGATAATTCACCACCACTATCTTTTCATGAAATATGGTTTATTCTTTTTCTCAAGTGGGACTCAAAATAATATAAGGTAAATGTTAACATCTCTTCATCAATATCAATATCGCATATCGAAGCTTCAACATGCGTTTTGTTTTTAACATATTTTTTTATGGCTTAACAAGTATTTGCAAGCGACTAATTACAGATGAATAGTTAAATGCTTAAAAGAAAGGCAATGGATAATGACTAAGGATGCATGTCATCTCTAAACTTTTAAATTGATACATCCATCTGTATTATACAAAACCTCCAACTTTGATCTCAAATGCTAAATGAATGGGCAAATGCACTATTAAGTGGAAGAAGAAGGAAGGGAAGATCATTTCAAGTTTGCAAATTGTCTCAATGTTGTTTTTTCAAGCTGCTCTATGTGTTAGGTATGCAACTTGTTCGAGAAAAATCTCTAGAAAAAATGAGTAATCTCCGTAAATGTATCCCACATCACTTTTGATAATAAATTTCTATATGCAATTGGAATAAGTGTTTGACCTAATAGACATCAATGGTTAAAGATAAATATCTATGTTTCTACCTAGATTTTAAAGACCAAGTATGATGATAGATAAGAACATGAACTTTGGCTTCATATACATCCTTTGGGCCAACAAAAATATGGTGCAAATAAGAATTCAAATTAATTAAATCTATATACACACAAGCCAAGATGTACATTCTATTGTTTTATTGAAAACTAATGATACACTCTATTAAACTGCTTTGAAGTTTTTTCATTGAAAAGATGCACCATGACTTCATCCATCTCATTATATGAATGATGTTATATCATGTGCTCAATAGTCTTTGGAGATATAAATAACCTTTACAGCTTAGAAATGATTAGGAAGTATCTAACTTTTTGGTATGTGATAAGTGTTCTTCCTCTACCATTATTGAGTTTATACCGAGCATGGTGATAGGTTTTGCACTCGATAAAATTTACATATGCATTGTGATACAACATGTAAAAGTTTGTACACATATCAATTTTTTGGTATCCAAACCTAAGAGGTATCATCATGGATTTTGTAACATAAAAGTTATCTTTCATCCTATTCCCTCTAGGTAACATGCTTTTTGGCTATTCAAGGATCCTATCATAACTGACCTCACTCAATTCATAATCTGACTTGATAGTAAACACTTATGTAATAACTAATAATTTACTATGAGTTATACACGCATCTTATAATGGTTCATCACAACCTTTTAAAAGTTCAAGAAATCTAGTTGCATCTACATTTAGTTCTTCATCTAAATAGATGTTATGTGAACCTTGACCTAAAAATCTTGATTCATTCTTCATGCATCCATGACCAAACTCTTATAAGAATTGTTATTATCATCCACAACCTCATATGTGTAACTAGAACTAGAAGTTGAACCAATTATCATTTGTAACATAGATTTGTTAGGAATATAAGGTTCTTCGTATACAAACCAACATAAGTATTTCTCAACAAACCTTATTTTAAACAGATGCATCATCATTACATTTTTATAGTGGACCTTTTTATTTTTACACTTCACACATGGAAATCTAATTTCACATTCACTAATATTCTTTGAATTAGAAAGTATAAAATTAATAAAACCCTTAACCACTTTAAGATAATCTTGCCTATACAACAATTAAAAAGAATCTCGAAACATTCAAGAACAATCATCCATTACTTACGAAACCTATACAGAATATTCATGACAACATTTATTAATAATGTATCAACATTTATTCACGACAACTATCAATTCAAAATTCAACTTTTTTATAAAAAAATGAGTTCACAATCTAATAACTAATTATCTTTTTTACACATTTTCTATTTTGCAGCAAAATGTGAACTAAACCATAAAATTAACAACAAATAATACCCAACCAATTATCCATCATTTGTTGAATTTAAAATTATTCAATCTAAATTAGTACTTTTTAATTATTATCAATTCCACAAAAATTTGCTTCCTAAATTTTTTCAAATTTCCAACTTGATAATAAAATTGATAAAATATAATAGATATCCATTAAATAACACATCATTTCTTCAATTATAATACACTTAAGTTACAAAATCAAACTCAATTTTATCAAATGACAAATAAAATCAATTTCCTTCAAATCATAAACAAACGCTAACATACAAATCATAAATAAATTGAACCAAGAGAGGGATGTTGATAATTTTGATAGATTTAGATCGACATCGGTAATTTGTGGTGGCTAGATTTGTGAGAAAATAGTAGTAGAGGTTGCTGTTTTTTTTTTTTCAAAACAAAAGGAGGGGCAAAAGGGAGAACTGTCAGGTTCTAATTCATCAAATTCTTTCAAAAAAATATCCATCAGCAATTCCATCAAAAAAATAATTATAATTCAAAGTTTTGATAGAATTGCCAATAGAATTTTGATTTTTTTTATTTTCTCTATTCCATCAAATTTTTCATTGGAAATTATCGGCGGAACATATTAAGTCATAATTTACAGTGGCAATTACAAATGAAAACCTTTTGTCACTACCTTATGTCAAAAAGTACCAACATAATATTTCATGCGGTGTTTTCGTTATTATTTGTCAATTTTCTAGTGGTATTTGACTTCTTTTCTTTTGTGCTCTTTTTTTTTTTTTTAGCTTTAGGTTTTGTTGTTATAGAGGGAAATTTTGTATGAGTTTTCTGGTTCATAGGTCTTGATTGAAAGTCCATATTTTTTATATATTTCTTGTTGAAATCCTAAGAGGTAAGTTGTAGTGAAACCATTTGCATATATATATATATATATATATATATATATATATATATATATCTTTTGTTTTACATTTGGTTTTTACTAACAATTCCCAACAATTATAATAACTAAATATATAAGATAGACAAACTCTAATGTTCTTATACACACGCACGCGTGCACACACTAGATTTGTTGTCTGTGCTTCGTTGCGAGTTGGGCAAAGTTTTTTTTCAATGTGAAAAAAGAATGTTAGGGTAAAAAAATCTGAGACCCGAGTCATTGGTTCAATTGGTAATTTAAATAATATGAAAAAAAAAGCAACAACAAAAAAAATAAAAAGAACCAGACTTGAGTCTATCTAGATTATTAAACAACTCAATGTTGAAGGGTAAAACTGTAAAAAAATATTATTATTTTTTTTAAAAAAAGGTTCTTTTAAACTGAATGAACTTGCAAACTTCACTACCATAGATATAAGATTGAGATAATCTCATAGAAAATAAAGTTTAGATGAAAAAATTGAAATAAATCAATTTAAAATAAAGAAAAAAAATAAAAGTTAACATGCGTTAACCTTTGAAACTAGTGAATCTAGTCTTAAACCCGAGGCTAACCTCATAAAAGGCAAAGTGTAAAAAAAAAATCAAAACTTAAAAAAAGGATAAAAATAAGAAAAATTAGCTTAAAAATAAAGAAAAAAACCCAAGCAAACCTCCTAAACCTGGTTTATTCACTAAAATTCACAACCCGTGAAATCTTAGACTCAAGTTTAATCAAGAAATTAAATTTTCAACTAAATTAATTTTGAAAGATGAGATCATAAAAAAATTAATTAAAAAACTTACAAAAGCAAAAAATATAGCAACAAAAAATAGGGGTAAAATCTGATAGAAAAAACACGAGGATGGAATTGTAAAAATGTGAATTTTAAAGCTTATTCCAAACAAACCAAAATATTACAATGAAAAAAAAAGGGATCCAATTTAAAAGATTAAAAAATTATAAAGGAGTAAAATTAAAAAATATTTATAATTTAATAGATTATTTATAAATTAAAAAAAATCCGTGAAAACTAAATATAAAAGAGAGATAAAATTTTAAAGATTTCTCTAATTTAATAGATTATGACAGTTTTTTTATGTTTTTTTCCTAACAACTAGGGTGATAAACATTGTAAGGCTACTAGGGACACAAGACACCTTATATGTGTAGAGGTCCAAGAGTCTAAATAAAATATTTTTTAGCTTTGCAAGTTTATGAGAGACCAAAAATAGGTCCTTTCTAGCCTTTTTTTATGTTTTATTTATTTATTTTTGTTTTATATTTATGTTTATAAGTATAGAAAAGAGGTTTCAATGTTCAACAAATAATGTTGTATTCAACTTTTTGTTACTGTGTTTTTATTTAATGATTTTTTTAATTTTTTTTATGTTTTTGATACATTAAAGTTGTTATTTAAGTTTATTTTTGATATATAATGTTATTTTAGTTTTTGTGTAACATAAGCTATATATGTTAAAGTAAGGGTGTTTTACTATGAGTTTGCTAGGTTTGTTCATATACAAAATGTGTTCAAAAAATCAATTTTGAATACATGTTATGTGAAAATATAGTCTGTTTTAAGTTTATGTTTTTTTGGATTTGGTACCTTCGCTTGATTTTGATGTTTTAATGTTTTTTGTTAGTTTTTTTATCCAAACAAGTTTGTATATGATATTGTGATTTATTATGGAAAAAAAGAGAGCATGTTTTATAAGCTAAAAATGCTCATTTCTAGGCTTAGCGATGGCTGCCATATCTAGACATGGCTAGGTTTTTTTTTCTAGGGTTGAGACAATGTTCTTCATGTGCTTGGGAAGAACCTTGCGTTTGTGTTGAATCTTCTTCATTTGTTCTTTGTGTTCTTCTAAAAAACATTGCTTTAACTACTTGATTTTGACTTATTTTGTTTAATTTATTTGCCTAGAATCCTTTCTTATGCATGATTAACTAATATTCTAGTGTTTATTTGAAT